>OGXA01000276.1_pt1 | contig 46802 bp, 38 predicted proteins | sample 1576171 | NCBI WGS metagenome assembly OGXA01 (sample SAMEA3541587, study PRJEB24748) | human gut metagenome | biome: human gut; feature: human-associated habitat; material: faeces | place: China | collected 2012 | reverse complement strand
AGTTCTATTTGTGTGACAGCGGTATTCGATATGCAATACTGGGAAGCAGAAATATGGATTATGGCAGAGTATATGAAAACATCGTTTGCATCGAGCTTCTTCGCCGTGGATACGATGTCTATGTCGGCAAGCTCTATCAAAAGGAGATCGACTTTGTTGCTCAGAGAGGCAGCGAGAAGATTTATATTCAGGTCAGCGACAACATTTCCGGGCAGGAAACATTTGAGAGAGAATGCTCTCCTCTGCTTCAGATTCGAGACGCTTATCCGAAAATGATTATTGCCAGAACCAAACATCCCCAATATAGCTATGAAGGAATCGAAATTCACGATATAGCCGATTGGTTATTACAAGAATAATCAAGGCAAAATATCTCCATCATTCTCTTTTGAAATGATGGAGATATTTTTATTACTTCTTTAATTATTTCAGATATTTATTCTTCCTCAGAACTACTCTTTTTTCTGACGAAAATTACTGCACCAAACACAATCAACAGAATACAGATACCTATAATTATGATTATCGTATTATTCCATGCATATTTTGAAATGTTGTCATCTGTCTTAGGTGCCGGAATGGTTTCATCAGCATTGTTGTCTGCCTGACTATTATCATTCATAATATTGGCGTCTACAACGATTGTGTAATCAGATGCGTGTGTAAAGGCAAGTTCAACATTTCCATCCGAATCAATTTGTCCGGCACTGATGAACTCCAGCTTTCCTGTCTGCTCGTTGTAGTAGAACAGGTTTGCATACATACCTGAGTTCTTTGGCTCCATATTGACTGTGAGTGTTGCTGTAAAACCAAACTCTCCGTCATAAGCAAGTGACAGATTCATAGAATATCTCTCACCGGAAACCTTGTTTATGACATCTACAGGAATGGATTTTCCTGCGTCTGCCCCGATAGTCACACCGAAATCAATATCTCCGGCTGCATCAGTGATTTCCTTTCCATTAATCTTCCAAGACAGGCCATTTCCCATGTCCAGGACAAATGTTGTGTCTTTGCCTTTGATGCTGTCAATCACAGTTTTCGGTACTACAGATGTTCCATTCATGGCAACTGTTACAATTTCGCCTGATTTAGCCTTTTCAAGCTGTGGTTTGATAACATCCCAGCCTTCCTTACCGCTGTCGTCTTTGATATATGGCTTTATTGAAGTACTATTATTATTTCCATTATCTATCTTAAGCTTAGCGATAGGCTGTGTGTAACTGTGTCCGCACTTGGAGCAGGTGTAGGTCATGATGCCTTCCTCTGTTATCGTTGCAGCCTTAGTTACCTTTGATGTATAGCTGTGTCCAAGTGCTGCCAGTTCTTTTCCCGTTCCCAGAAGTTTGTTGCAATCCGTACAATAGGTATCTCCGGTGTAGCCGGTCTGTGTGCAGGTTGCTTCCTTTAGGTTCTTCACGGTTGTATGCACATGGTTACTTGCATCTACTTCACCAAAAGTTTCGCCACAAACACTGCACACAGCTTTAGATACACATGTAGCAGTCGTTCCGGCCGTGTGCGGTTTTTTTTCGGTTGTTGTACCGGTGTCAAGCGTTTCACCACAATCCTTACAGTAGGTATCACCTGTATAGCCTTCAACGCTGCAGGTTGCATCTTTTTTGTTTATGATTTCAGTATTTTTGTGCTCACATTCGCTTCTTGTGATCGTAATGCTTACACTTTCTGTCTCGTAGTTGCCCTTGTCAGTTCCTGTATAAATTGCATTCGCTGTCACTGCCACACCATCTACAAGTGCCGTGTCCTTATCAGCCTCCTGCCAGTTCCATCCATCCGGAAGCGTAACATCGCCAACCTTCTTTGTGCTGTGCGCCGGAGCCATTTCAGCTTGCGGCATGTTCGGTGCCTGAGCTGCCTTATTTACAGTAAGTACAAGCTTCGTATCAACAGCATTATAATTATCCTTATCTGATGGTGTAAATGTTACATCATACTCTGTCTTTTGGCTGTCTGCTGTTGTCGGCTTGATACTGCTGTTCTTCCATGCAAATGTTCCTGTGATTTCAGTTCCATCTGCTGTCTGATAAGCCGCTTTTCCTCCGGTCAGTTTACTTTCTGAAAGTTTCTGTCCGTAGGTAAGTGCGCCTGCTGTCGGCTTCTCTGCAATTACCGGTGTTGCCCTGACTACTGTAATAGCCGCTGTTCCGGTGAGTTGCTCATAATGTTTGCTGTCAGCAGGCTTGAATACCCAGCCTGCCTGTGTCGTTCCTGCAGTCGGCATACAATCCGGATCAGCCCATTCGAGCGTTCCCTTTACTTCGGTGTTTGTATCTGCTTCCACAAAGGTAACATCGTTAAATCCAAGCTTAGAAAGCTTGTCTCCATATGTAAGTGCATTGCTTCCATTTACAGATACCGCATTTCCGCTCTTTAATGCAACAAGCTTCTTATCCGTAATCTTGATTGTCAGTACATAACGAGCCACATTATAGTTCTCCATTGAAGCCAATACTGTTATTGTAGTTGCAGCTCCAACCTGAGATTTATCTGCCTCGTTCACTTTATAGGTCAGGTTTCCGTCCTGGTCTACTGCTACATCACTCAAAAGCTGCTCGTTATACGTATTTGTTAATGCGTATGCTGTAGTTCCCCTGTCTGTCGGGAGCTTTCCTGAAATGCCCACACTAATTGCCTTGCCATCTGAGCCGGCTGCATACGCATAACTCTTTTCCTCATCACCAATGTTTGGGGATGCTGCTTTGTTAATCGTAAATACGACCGGATCACTTGTAAGTCCTGCATAGTTATCTGTCTCTGCAACATAAGCCTTTACGGCATAGATTCCTGCATTTACAGGTAAGGCATCTGCATATGCAGCTTCATCCGAAGGTGCCTTATATGCAGTACCATCTAAAGCTGCTGTTGCATACTTATAAGTTACTGTACCGAATTTTGCTGTTGCATTTGGTTTTGGTGTCTCATCCTTCGCATAAGTATAATCAGAACAGCTAAGTTCTGTAGTAAAACTATTTGCTGCCTGTTTTACTGTCAGAATACCACTCTTGCCATCTGAACCGCTTCCGGTAAAGGATACTTCATAATTGGCACTATCTGAGGTTCCTGTAATTGCATAGGTTCCAACACCTGAATTGTCTTTCGCAGTAGTTGATAAGCTGATGTCAAGTGCTTCTTCGGTATCATCTGCTACCAAAATATTGTCTGGGTAGGCATCACCTGAGGCAAGACTCCATGTAAGTGCAGGGTTTGTCTCTCCATAGAATTTTTCTTTATCAGCAATCACTACGGTAATCTGTTTCTTAGAAACTTCCGGTATCACTTCACAGGTTACAGAATCATAAGTATCTGCATCACTTCCTGCAGGTGTAAAGACAAGCGTGTATTTCTCACTTGTGCCGACTGTTGGAAGATTATCAGCATCCTCAGATGCCAGAGTCCATGTACCCTCAACCTTTGTGTCACTGTTTCGTCCTGCTGTCACAACTGCCTTTGTCATATCTGCTTTTTCAAGCATGGCAGATACCATATCTCCATAGTTACCGGAAAGAACCGGTGCAGTCTTTACATACGGAGTCGTCTTTGTTGTGGTAAATGATACTGATACTACACCGGAGTCTCCATCTTCCTCTGCTGACTCTGCCACGCTTGCATTGCCCGCTGCATCTGTCGCTGCAAGATATAATACATAGCTTGTATTAGCTTTCAGTCCGGTAAGTTTAATTGTATTACCTTCATCTGCTGTCAAGGTTCCTGTTGACACACCTTCTTTCGCTGCCCATGTGTCAACCTTATCCCCAGCCGTCTTTGTCGCAAAATCACTCATTACGGTCGGAGCTGGTTCTCCATTTTCTTTCAGAATATAATAATATGTTCCTGCTTCACTTCCGGTAAATGTAATTGTCGCCGAAATATCAGAAAGAGTCTCGTTACTTTTCGCAGGTGCACTCACATTGGTCAGTTTCGGTGCGGTGTTATCCAATACCACACCATCGGAGCTTATGTAAATACTCCTGTTGCCAGCCGAATCTACTGCGTAGGCATAAATGACATAATCGTTGTCTGATGTTATCTCTGTAAGTTTTGTTGCACCATTTTTATCCGCAGCTACCTTTGTAAAGGTCTTAGTGTCAAGTTCCTCTGCTGTTAATGTTGTAGTACTGCCGGAATTATCTATATAATAGTAATACTCTGCGACACCACTCTGGCTGTCATCAGCCTTTATATTTACATCCAGACTGCCCTTATACAGACCAAATGTGATCGTACTGAGCAAAGAATTCCACCAGTTCTTCCTGATATTTATACCGCTTGACTCGCTGCTAAAGTTCGGAGCTGTCCTGTCCATCTTTACAGTGACGGATTTCTCAGCAATCTCACCACTATTATCTGCTTTAAGGTAATAGGTTATGGTTTCATTTTCTGTGCTTCCGGTATAGTTACAAGAGGCTTCGTAGCCACCATTTACTTCCATAGAAATCTTGTATCCATCCGATGCTTTCAACACGATATCCGAAGGACACCAGGCGTCAGAATTATATGCTTTATTATTTTTATCCGTTATAACTGCATCAGGAGCACCAACAAGATATGCAATCGTAAGCTGCATCGTGTCTGCTGTCTCTGCCGCAGTGTAATTACCGCTTGCCGGTATTGATGCCTTGATCTCATAAGTACCACGGTCTGTCGGCAGACCGGAACTGAACTCTCCGGATGCTGTACCATCTGTCACCTTGCGGTAAGAATAAGTAATCTTACTACTATCGCTAAATGTATCATTTCCCAGTAATGTAACCGTTGGTGCTGTAAGCTTGGATGAAGCAATCACTGTTCCCGTATAGACTACTGACTGTTTTTTCTGCTCATCTGACCAGCGAATCACCGGTGTTACTTTTTCAATCGTAAAACCAATCTCAATAGAAACTATATTATCTCCTGTGCCTAATGTAAGCTTTGCTTTGTATGTGCCAGCATTTTTCGGTGCTGCTGTACTGTAAGTAGATGGTGTGCCATTTGTTACCGCAGCATAGATAATGGCATTTTCAGGAATTGTTTCTATACCTGTGTTGCCAGAGTCTATTGCTGTTCCGGCTTTCTTTTCTGTTCCATCATAGACAATTTTTTCATCTGATGTTGCTGCCGGCTGTGTAAGTTTTACAGTGTAGGTTGCACCACAATCGCTACAAGTTGCCTTAATAGCATTACCATTTTCTACAGACTCATAAGCAAAAGAATGTTCTTCTGTACCATTACAGATACTGCATTTATGCTTCATAGAGTCTGTGGTATCCGCCTCATATTTGTGTTCTTCATATATTGACGTACTCTGGTTGGAATATACCTTTGTTGAACTGCCCGGTTTACCTTCACAGCCGTCATATTTATCTACCTGATAAACTCTTTTTGTACTATCAAGAACAGGATATGTATCACCATTTTCGCCAAGTTTCTGCCCCCAGATGGAGCCATCGTAAGTCACAGTGTTATCACCTTCTCCGGTTGAGAAGCCCTGTGACAGGAGATACGCAATTTCACCGCTGGCGAATTGTGCGGCGGTTTTGCCGCCATTTTCATCTTCTGTGTCTGCGAGGTAATAGCAATTTGTGACTGGGCCATAATTGTATCCACATATACCGCTTATATCAGTATCTGAGCTGGTAGCGGTAACAATTCCTATGTTATAACAGTTTGAAATTGGTGCAGTACTACAACCACACACACCACCTACAGAAGCTACTTGGCCGGTAGCGGTAACAGTTCCTGTGTTATAACAGTTTGTGACTGTGCCTCTATTGTATCCACATATACCGCCTATAGTAGCAGATGACTCAATAGCGGTAAGATTCCCTGCATTATAACAGTTTGTGATTGTGCCGTCATTGAGTCCACACACACCGCCCACAAAATTATTCCCCTTGAAATAGGAATCAACAACTCCAACATTTTTTATGTTGCCATCAGCTTCTGAACTTCCGAATAATCCAATACGTGTTGAATTATCATTAAAGTATAAACCACTTACGGTTTTATTATTTCCGTCAAACGTTCCTGAATACAGTGTTATATGATCTTCCATACAATCTGCAATCGGTGTCCAGCTTATAAAATCACTTCCGTTGGAAACGTTGCCCTCTGTATCGTATTGTAAGGAATCAAGAAGATTTTCATTTACTGTGATGTTAGCTGTCAGAACTGCATTGGCTAATGTGTTTTGTTCAACTCCATCAAGAGTGCCGTTTACAAGTCCTGCAAACCAGTACAGCTGACCTGCATTGCTGATTTCGTAAACAGTCTCTTTCATGCTGTCATTGTCAATGTCATATTTGTCAGTTGTTTCAACAGCAGGCTGATATACAGTTGCATTGCATTTCGGGCAATTTCCGAAACCATTGCTGTTGAAAGTTATTTCAACACCCTCATGCTTACACTCTTCCTCTTCCGTGGATTGTTGTTCAGTCTTTCCAGCACTATCATTTGCCTGCACTGCAATTTCTGAATCATTTTCCTCTGCTCCTGCTTGAATCGGTGCCATACCGAATACCATGCAGACAGATAGCATTACTGCCAGACCTCCTTTTATCCGGCTTATCTTTTTTCTCATAAAATGCCTCCTCTCTTATAGCTGTGGATTAAACTGCTTTTGGCTCGCAGCCGTATGGCAGTTCGTGTATCCTATCATCTGCGTCTATCTTATATGTCATTGATAGAAGATTCTCTATCATATATATGGAAAAATTTTACCATATCCCCCCCATTTTATTCAAGGTTCATGTGGCAATTTATTCAATTATCACATAAAATTTCTCATAAAAAATGCCATCTCACCACTTATTGTGATGAAATGACATTTTTTAAGTCTCTTTATGTAATTCGTCACAGCATTTATTCCTGCTTTAACAGGTAATTCTTCCATATCTCCGACAGCTCATCTTGTTTTTGTACACAGTGTATCTCATCCAACGGGAATAACATACATCCGCAGTGTCCCGAAAATGTCGGGAAACAGATAATCTTAAGATCGGTATCTATCTCCGGACTATAAGCCATAATCTCAAGACGTTCTCCATACAGCGTTGCCCGCTCATAAGTGCACAGCCATTTATCGTCCATATTGGAGAAGATACTGCCGAAGCTTTTACCGATGAGTCCACTTAGAGGTACTCTCTCCACCTCTGCCAGCTTCTCGCTACCATAGCGAAATATCCAGTCCACTGCATGCCTGTCCTCATTGAATATCATCTCAATATTTGTAAAGGCAAATGGCATCTGATCAAAGCTCCGATAGAAGGCATGATACTCTTCCGGTGTCTTAGGAGTGTTCGGCAGGGCAAAGGTTGCTATAAGCTTTCTCTGCTTCTCCTGTAGCTGTGCAAGAATTTCCTTTCTCCTGCGTGTTGCGTAATTAAGCTCTTCTCCGTTGATAAGTGTCAGCGTATCTTCTAATGCATGGATTGCCATGATACATACCAGATAAGTGCGGTGCACTTTCAGAAAATATTCCCCGACCTGTGCCTCCATTGCCTCTAAGGTGCTTCTGGTCTTATATACGCTTCCGCTTGTCACATGGATGTAACAGTCATTCACCGATGCCTTGATATATAGTATATCTGTGACATTGATTACCACCTGTTTATGATTTGCCTTTATTTCCAGTGTTTTCTTAAACTGCATGATAACTGTTGCTCCTTGTGTCTTACGGATTTGTTATTTTTTTACTGTATTTTTTTGTATGGCAATGGGGAGCTTTCTTTTATTGTTTATTTTCCTTTATGAATGGGCAGCCAGTGTTGCCAGCTTCTGCATAATTGCACTTACATCCTGCATTACATTCAATTTTTCTTCCTTTGCCTGCATCGTCTCGCCTGCCTGCGCCACTTCTGTAAATCACTTTCTTGTGTTTTCGCGAATCACTTTTGTAGTAAAAACAGAATTCGCTCCAACCATGATCATAACAACAATCTGTACAACTGCTGCTTCGATTCCATGATACCCAAAACCACCTTTTGTCGCACCGATCACAACAACAATGATACTCTCTAATATGGTACCTGTATTAATCAGAAGAAGATAACGTGTATCACTGTAAATGGTGACAACATAAATCAGATTTGTCGGTGAGGTAAAAAGACATATTGTGTAACGTATTACCTTTCCAACAAATCACCTCGCCAATCAAAGGTATGACACCAACAACCGTAGCGATTATCATATATACTATAGACAGTTGTCCTCTTACGCTTTCCCATATCATAAAAAACACCATAACCATTACCGTACTGATATGTGACAGCATCGCAATGCGATTCGACCGCGTCAATTCCGAAATTTCTTTTGTTTCCATCATCATAATTCCTCCTCTCGCCATATGTATCTATTGTACTGTATCAGATATAAGACTTCAAGATGCTTTCCTTCCGCCAAAGCTGAGCACACCATCATCTACATCAGTTGACATAAAGGATTATCTGTATTACTATATATAATACAGATAATACATTTATATCACTTTCAAATTTTGTAATATTACAGCCTGCTCATAAATATTGATGCATTTCAAACAGGCTATGACCTATAAACGGTAAGATTAAGGAGGTTCTCATGATAATAGAACTTGACATGTCAAGCAGCACCCCGATATACGTACAGCTTAGAAACCAGATTGTAAAGGGAATAGGCAAAGGTGAGCTAAAGACCGGCGAAAAGCTTCCAACCGTACGCCAGCTTGCAAGCGATGCCGGTGTAAACACAATGACGGTCAATAAAGCCTATCAGATTTTGAAAAATGAGGGATTTATCCGCACAGACAGACGGCTCGGCGCTTTTGTGTCAGAATCCATCGCAGATGATACCGATTTCACTGAAAAGCTGGAATCAGAGCTTGAGCTTTTAAGTGCTGAGGCCTGTCTCACCGGAATGAGCCGTGAGGAATTTTTATCAATGTGTGATAAAATATATTCACAAATGAAACCATGTACCGCTTAGCAGAGGAGGCAGACTATGGAAATTATGATGTTTATTATCTTTATAATTACAAATCTTATTATCATACTATGTATGCAATTTGCGTACACACACGCCTATAAATATGAAAATGGCATGTATCTCAATGTACATATTCCATCATCTCACAAAGAAGATGCCGAAGTAACCGAAATCGTCACCATCGGAAAACGCAAAATGAAACACTTTCAGATTGCCAATGTGATTATCTCCATTGCGATATGCTTTATTGTTTTTTTAACATTGCCGTTTTTGTTCTGGTATATATTATCTGGATGTTTGCATATATCTTTGGAATAATTCATATTCCAAACAGCTCCCACCGGAAAATGTATGCTCTGAAAATACAAAAAGGATGGATAATAGAAGCCCAACGCAAAAAGGTTTATATCGACACCCGCGTTTCAGCAGAAGCCGGTGCCACGACAGTCAGCTATAAATGGCACGCACTTTTTTTAATCGCTGAGCTTGCTGCCTATATACCATACTTTATGCTTAGTGACGCCCATTACAACCTCCTTATGATTTCGCTGTTTTTGTGCTCTGTTTTAATATCCACACTTTCGCTTATATTTCATGCTTTTATAAACAAAAGCGAGCGCCACGTATACAGCATGGATTCAAAGCTCAACCTTATTGTCAACAATACTATGAAGAAATATAAAAGCATCGCCATGCTTCTCCTAAGCGGATTAAACGCTGTCGCATGGATTTATGTAGCATTATACACAGGCATCACCGGTATATTTCCGGCATCATCCTATTATGTGTATATTTTCATTCAGTTAATAGCCGGTTTAGGATTTATTGTTCCAATTTATATGGGTCTAAACAGAAAAAAGAAGCTGCTGTCTGCCAACACATCACCCATAGACGTGGACGATGATGAATACTGGAGAACCGGCTACTACTATAATCCCGACGACAAACATATTCTCATTGAAAACCGCATGCAGTCCGGCAACTACACGTTTAATTATGCTAAAAAAGGCGCGTGGATTTTCACAGGAATCACCTGTGCAATAATAGCCGGCTGTATCATCCTGGTGTTTGTATGCATGCTTCCTTTGATTAATATACAGGAAAAAATCACTATGACAAACAATAACCTTACTATTTCTGCCGGTGGCTATACAAGCGAGATTGATGTAAATGACATCACAGAGCTTAAGCTTCTGGACAAGCTGCCGGATGACGGTTTCCTGCGTACAAACGGAGCCTCTACAGACAGCTATGATATCGGCAGGTATGAAGGACGCACCCTTGGAAAATGCAGCCTGTATGTATTCGACGGATACTCTCCTATTCTCATGATAAAATCGGATGATACACTGGTGTTTGTAAATTCTAAGGAAGATGGAGAGATAGAGAGGTTGTATGAAGAATTAAGTCAATAAATTTGTTCTTTTTATGTTATACTGTAATCGTATACCTAAAAAGAAAGCAGGCAAAATCTATGAAAACACGACAAGAAGCATTAGACTACGGCTTATCATTTCCAAATACATATCAGGCAGCACCATTCCACGACCCAAACTGGCAGCTCGTGCGTATAAAGGACAGCAAAAAGGTTTTCCTGTGGACCTATGAGCGCAATGGTTTTATCAATTTAAATGTCAAGGTATCTCCTGCCTGGCGTGACTTCTGGAGGGATGCCTTCCCATCGGTCATCCCCGGCTGGCACCAAAACAAGGACAACTGGAATACCATCATTCTCGATGGCAGCATACCGGATGATGCTATAAAAAACATGATTGCAGACAGCTATGACCTTGTCACCTATAATCCGACCCAGCTCATATATGAGGCTGTAAAAAGGATTCCAAAGGGCTGTGTTGCCACATATGCACAGGTTGCTGAGCTTGCAGGCAATAAAAAAATGTGCCGGGCTGTCGGCAATGCCCTGCACAAGAATCCCAATCCTGATGAAATTCCATGCTACAGAGTGGTAAATGCAAAGGGTGAGCTGTCAGGGGCTTTTGCCTTCGGCGGAGCCGATGAACAGGCTAACCGTCTAAGAGCAGATGGCATTGAGGTCATAGACGGCAGGGTTAATCTTGATAAATATGGAATACGGATTGTAGATGATGTTATATATACAAAAACAACAGTGGAACCACTTACTTAAATAATGGTTCCACTGTTGTTTTTACGCATATATTCAATGATTGCAGCTACTATACTCTCTGCATTATCAAATTGTTTTTGAGCTTCGTCTTTCGATGCAATAAAAAAATCATCATAATCACTTTGCTCTCTTTTTTGCTTTAGTCTTGCAAGATTTCTTCCTATTTCACGATCAAATATACCTGTTGCAACATAATTTTTATTAAAATATGCTATAACATCCTTATGTCTTTTAAAATCAACACATTCCAAGGCTAAGACTGCTCTTGCGGCATAAAAGGAAGCATAATACGCTCTATTTATAGAATCTTTAAAATGTTTGTTTTCTAAACACTCCCTGGCAACATTTAAAGTTTCCATTGACGTTTCCATTCTATATTTTGCTAAACTAATGCAATTTTCCTCAAGCAATAATAATTCCCTCCTTTTGTATATTTGAATAATACGGCAAGCTGTTTACCCAATTTTTAAAGTGTTTTTCATTTTTAATATTCACACTTATCGGCACACCATACTCAAGTTCAATATCATAAGCTGCATCAAATATTTCATCCTCTATCTGTATAATCCTATCATCCGTCAGCTCCGTCAAAACCATTATATCCATATCTGAATTATCTCCATAATCTCCTCTTGCATATGAACCATATAATATCATCTGCTTTAACGAATCACCCATAATGCTTTTTGTCTTATTTCTGAACTCACATAATATCCGGTTTCTATCACTCATATTATCACTTCCTAATTCTTATAAAACAATTGTAGCTATTCATTTTCGCACCATATTTTCTGATAAATATATCTTAACATCAAACCCTATTAAATACAAGAAACAGTTGCATCCTCTTATATATGCAGCTTCCGAAACTGCGCCGGTGTCATCCCTGTAAGTTTCTTGAACATGACGATAAAATGGCTGGCATCTGAGTACCCCACATCAGATGCTATATCCTGCACCTTGCGCCTTCTGTTTATAAGCAGTAACTCCTTGGCTTTATTGATGCGGTAGTTGGTCAGGTACTCATACACCGAGCAGTTCATAAACTCTGTAAAAACACACGATAGATATTGCTGCGATACAAATACACCATCAGCAAGCTCCTTGGCACTGATATCGTCCATGTAGCTTTCCTCTATAGCATCGATAACAGGCTTTATAAAACGCACATAGCTTTGGTCATCGCTATCGTGTGTGTGGTTAGACTGGTCCGAGAGCAAAAGCATGATGCCATAACAGTCGAGTGAGAGCATTTGAGTATCACTGGAGCGTTCCTTAAAGTCTTCCACTGCCCTGTTAATCGCTTCCGACACCTCCATCCCCTTATTCTCATCAATCAGCCGGTATTCCTTTTCATCAAACATTTCCCTGAAGGCTGCCGCCATTGTCCCTGTAAAAGTGGCAAACTCTGTTTTCCATGGCAGGCTATTGCCGGATGAGATGTTTTTATTATGATAGGAGTGTGGCACGTTTGGAGCAATGAGAATCCCCTGCCCCTTTTGCAGCTCAATCGTATGACTGTTTGACAAAACATTGTCTGAAACAGCCTGATTTCTGCTGTATACTGTCACCTCACCCACGCCCTCCTTTGTCTGTAAATAATGGTACAGCGGATACCCTTCCGGGCGGGTAACGCTTTCCTGCTCCCAGTCGTTACCGACAGAGTCGAATTGAAACGGTTCTCTTGCGAAATTGCTTCCAAAATAAATAGGCATGCTTTCTCCTTTCAAAAAAGGTTTAGTTTCAGAATGTTATATAATTTGGTTTATGATGTTATACTATTTTCCGTAAATATATTATATAATAAGTGCATAAGGAAACACACTTATAGTTTAAGAATATCATAATATTGGGGTTAATACCATAACGGAGGTAAAAAATGCAGTCAAAATTCAAAAGAATCCTTTTTGGAGGAGATTACAATCCAAACCAGTGGCCTAAGGAGGTCTGGGAGCAGGACATGGCATACTTTAAGGATGCCCATATCAACAGTGCCACAATCAACGTTTTTTCATGGGCTAAAATACAGCCGTCTGAGAATGAGTATAATTTCACAGAGCTTGACGAGATAGTTGATATGCTCTCAAACGAAAACTACGACATCGTCATGGCAACATCTACAGCAGCACTGCCTGCATGGATGGTCAAAAAATATCCTGAGACGATGAGCACCGACTACCAGGGACGCCGTCATAAATTTGGAGCCAGACACAATTTCTGCCCAAATTCTCTTGTATATCAGAAATACGCAAGGGCTCTTGCGACAGAGCTTGCAAAACGCTATAGCGGCAATAAGAATATTTCTGTATGGCACATAAATAACGAATATGGCGGATACTGCTACTGTGACAACTGCCAGAAGCAGTTTCGTGTATGGCTCAAGGATAAGTATAAGACCATTGATGCTGTAAATGATGCCTGGAACACAGAGTTCTGGGGACACACCTTCTATGACTGGGATGAGATAGTCGTACCTAACGAGCTCAGCGAGGAGGCATGGGGCGGCATGACAAGCTTTGCCGGAATATCAACAGACTACAGACGTTTTTACTCTGACAGCATGCTGAACTGCTATAAGCAGGAGCGCGATGCCGTTAAATCTATCATTCCCGATGCGCTTGTCACAACAAACCTGATGGGTACCTTCAAGGGCCTTGACTATTTCAAGTGGGCTAAGGAGATGGATATCGTTTCGTGGGATAATTACCCTGCATACGACACACCATGGAGCATGGTTGCGATGACTCACGACCTGATGCGAGGTCTTAAGGATGAGCCATTCATGCTCATGGAGCAGACTCCAAGCCAGCAGAACTGGCAGCACTACAATTCATTGAAGCGTCCGGGACAGATGCGTGCACAGAGCTATCAGACTATAGCCCACGGCGCAGACACTATCCAGTTCTTCCAGCTCAGACGAAGCAAGGGTGGCTGCGAGAAATTCCACGGTGCTGTAATAGCACATGTCGGAACAAACGACACAAGAGTATTCAGAGAAACCGCACAGCTTGGAAGGGAGCTTGAAAGCTTCGGCACAAGGACACTTGGCACACGCAATAAATCAGATGTGGGAATCATCTTTGACTGGGACAATTACTGGGCACTTGAGTACACAAGTGGACCTACACAGGACCTTAAATATGTTGACCAGATTCACCGCTATTATGAGTATTTTTACAACAAAAATATCTCCGTCGATATGATTCCGGTTGACGGTGATTTTTCAAAGTATAAGGTGATTGCCGCACCTGTTCTGTACATGGTAAAGGAAGGCATGAAGGAAAAGCTTGAACAGTTTGTGAAAAACGGCGGTACTCTCATCACAACATTTATGAGTGGTATTGTGGACCAGTCTGACAACGTGCATCTGGGCGGATATCCGGGACCGCTTCGCGAGATGGCAGGTGTCTGGGTTGAGGAAATTGACGCGCTCGCACCGGAGCAGTCAAATACTGTAAGCTTTTCGGATGGAAAAGAATATAAATGCAATCTGCTGTGCGATCTGATGCACCCGGAAGGTGCAGAGGTTCTCGCCACATATGAAAGCGATTTCTATGCGGGAATGCCTGCTGTCACAAAAAACAGCTACGGAAAAGGCCATGTATACTATGTTGCCACACAGCTTGAGGCAGCCGGACTTGCAAGGGTGCTTGATGAAGCCACAGATGAAGTGTCTGTATCAGGTGTCATTGCTGAAGAGACAGGTCTTGAAATCACATGCCGCGAGAGCGAAAATACACGCTTTTACTTTGTGATGAATTTCACTGATGAAAAGCAGGCTCTCCCTGCAAGCCTTGCAGGAAAGGTTGACCTAATCACCGGCGAAACAGCTAAAGAGGGCGATGTGATGAATAAGTGGGATGTGAAGATACTTCAGGAAGCACTATAAGAGAGCCTTATGCATTAAAACATATAGTAAATCCACACAAAAAGCCGCTGCATGCATGCACGCAGCGGCTTTTATATTTTGCATCTATTTTTTAGATTCTATTATTTTACAGTGACTTCTTTCGGAAAGAAACAGCCACAGCTGCTGCTCCGATAAGAAGCATTCCAAGCATAAGAGCGACATTCAGATTGTCATCTGTTTTTGCTGCTTTTTCGTTCTTTATATTCTGAAGCTTTGTTTCATTCCCGCCATTATCAGCAGTCTTATCGACAGTTTTATCTGTGGTCTTGATATCAGCCGGCTTCTTGTCATCCTGAGGCTTTACTACTGTATCAGGGTTTGTAACGACAGCTTTTACAGCTGTTTTCTTTACGATTACATATGTTGAGAACTTATTTGTCTCAAATGAGATTTTGCCATCTGAAACTGTTGCATCAAGCACATTATAGCTTCCATTATGCTCCCTGACAACTGAATATTCACTGTCTTTATCAAAATCCTTGATAGCAACATCCAGTCTGATTGGTTTCTCAAATTCAGTGATATTATTTACCCAGTAATTATCAGCATTGATTTCCTGCATATTTGTTCCCTTGCTTACTATATTTTGAAGGGAAATATCCAGATTGGCAACAACCTCTTTCTTTACTCCATCTGAAGCAGCAATCTGTTCATTTGCTTTTGTAGTATCCGAAGCACTGTCTGATACATCTATCTTTAGATTTCCCGATGCTGCGGCATTATCACCATCGCTGATTTCAATTTTTCCTACTGCTGCAGAGCTTACGTCTGTGACATCAGTTGCCTTTACAAAGGCACCCTTGAAATGCACATTTGTCTGTGGCATTGTGAAGGTGTATGTAGAAATATCCTCCTGCGGTGCAAGAGTATTTCCATTAAGGGATACACTGTCAAGCTGATATCCATAATCAGGAACAAGCTTAACCGTCACCTGCTGTCCCGGTTCTACTACCAGATTTCCACCATCCTTATTACCGGGATTATTTCCATACATATCCCAGTCCGTGAAATCTGTTTTATCTCCAACCTTAATAATTTTTGCCGTACCATGCTCCAGATATGCATCCTCACCATATCTCTTTGCATCATATACCCACGTTACTGTGTAGCGTACCTTATCTATCTGGATAAAGGTCTGACCAGCATTGATTATCACTGCATTATTCTTTCCTATCTGCACAGGTGTCTGGAGCATATAGCGGCCTGCCTCATCAGTCAGATATGCCATGATGCTTGTAACAGCTGAATCAAACTCATATGAGCTTCCGTTCTTTTGTACCTTTGAATTTGCATCTGACGCAAGCTCCTTCAACGACTTATAATTTGCCCCATTATCAAGACTTACCATTACAAGTGCTGCCAGCTCATCTGTGCCTGCCGCATCGCCCTCCACGCGAAGCTGTATTGTTTGTGTTGCTCCCTGTGGCGGCATGCCCGGCTGCTGATTTTGCTGTGGTTCTCCCGGTCTGCCCTCACCCGGCTGCTGATTCTCTTGCTGCACCCCATCTGCCCATATATGCTGCACCGGTGCAATCGCAAGCACCATAACAAGTGCAAGCATAACAGCCATTATTCTTTTGATTTTATTCATATTGCCTCATTCTCCCTCCCACGCATACTATATGATGACACTCTAAGTGCATGTCATTTATGCGTTTTACAAGTTATTACGATAGGAGAATTGTACCATTACACACGAAAAAAGGACAGTTGACATTCGTCTCAAAATGTCAAAAGTCCATTAAAATCACTGTTTTTCACGCGTCCAGCTGTAATAGAACTGTACCAGTCCCATGCGCGCCTTGGTCTGAGTTTTTTCATTCATATTTGCAATATGTCTGTAGAGGGCTGCGCGCGAAACTGCCAGCTGCTTTGCCACCTCCTGCATGCTTTCATCAGAACGCAAAAGATAATCAAGCACTTCACCCTCACGCGGTGTGAGATGAAATTCCTGCACAAACAGCTCAAGCAATTCATCATCTGTCATTTTGACTGTCTCATGGACTGTTATTTCAGCTTTGTCCTCTGCCTGTCTCTTTCTATACACATTGTCCAGATTATGCGATGCAACGGATGAATATATTTCTGTATCACCCCTGCGCAGCTGTTCATGATAAGCAAATACAATCACACTGGTCACCGCAAACAATAGCACACCGGTAATCATGGTGACATACTGCGGTGCTCTCATGATATAAAGTGATACCCCTGCCACCACGACAGCAGCTGTATTGTTCACAGCTCTGCCCATCCCGGCCCAAAGCGCCGGCTTATCAGTATGACATGCAAATATCATAAATCTTGAAGCAAAATAGACTGAGAAAAATCCTGCTGACAGATAAAAAATGATAAGCCCTATCATAAAAGGGCCTCCACAACTAATCACAATCAGACATGTTGTGGAAAGCAAAAGCACTATATACATGATAAAATCCATCATTCTATTATCATCCGCACTATATAAAAATCCGGCAACAATACCGCTGTATGCAAGAATGATTCTCGGCCACTGCCCGATATCCACACTTCCTGCAGCATGAACCAGTGTAACAGCATTATCAAGTGTTGCAAACACAAATGTCATAACAAACACAATCAATATAAGGATTATTCCAAGCTTTTTAGGCGCATACCCATAGCCCTTATCTGCACTCCCTGTATCCGTATTTTCCACAGAAGATACACCATCAGAGCTTAAATATCCACACACCTCACATAAGCTTCCTGCACAGAATACTGTCATAATAATCATAGCCGCCGCAAGAAAAATCACCTGACACATACCATCCGCTATCAGATTATTGTGCACAAGCTGCAGCAAAATTCCAATTCCGTATGATATTCCTGCCAGCTGAGTAATTCCATTTAAACCATCATCAAGCCGCTTCACGGCAAGAGCCGCCTGTGTATGGACAAGGCTTCCAAAATATCCCAGCACAATAAACAGAATAATTCCCAAAAGCAGCTCTCCTGCATAGCTTCCTGTCAGATATATGCCTATCATACATATCAAAGAGAGCACACCTGAAATGCATAGTATTATTTTTTTATTATAGCTCCTTCTGTCACAAAATCTGTCAATAAAATAATATGATAAAAATCCCGGCACACTGCTACCTAAAATAAAGCTCTGTGCCATAACCACACCGTTTGAATCAGTAAATACAGCCATTCTGTTATCAAACATATACTCGCTGCACAGAAAGACAAAATAAAAAAGAGCAAGCGAAATAATATTTCCGGATAGTTTTTTTATACTATTTATATTCATCTCACCTGCTCCTTAACAACAATAAATATATCATTTCTTTACCATACACCGCTTCTTAAAGAAAGAAATTCCATAGCAAAGCACCTCATCATAATCCTCCTCAAGCTGCTTTGCATACATATGACTCTCTATCTGCTTTAAAGCTTCATCACATTTACACTCAAGCTTTTCAAGCTGTCTTGTGTATTTTGCTTCAAACACTGCTACCCTGCCATTTATCTGATCCTTCACCACCACATCACTTCTGCCATCGCCATACTCCTTATTTGACTCCACCATATAGCCTGCTCCGGCAAAAATTCCTGCCAGAAATGCATGGTAAAAATCCTCTTTGTAATCATGATAGCTGATGGTTCTGCGTAAGAGTCTGTTTAATTCGTCCTGCAGTTTCCTTATATCACCACTCCAGACAGCATCAAACAACTCGCTTCTGTTCCATTTTGGTGCACTTTCATCAAACCATCTGATGACCGTTGTCTCATATATTTCTCTGATTTCCTCGTTTGGTATTGTCAGAGCAGTAAACCTGTCCGGTAGTGGATTTTCCAAATTGTGAACCCTGACACTTGTCAGATATCCGGTCAGGTACAAAATGCTCCACAGATTCTCTTCCGATGAATGAAGATAGTCATATGTCAGATTTTCGTCAACCTGCTGCACTATATATCCTCCGGAAAGAAGTGTCTCAAGCTTTTGAGTAATACTGCTTCCTGCATAGTCAATAAATGATCTGATAATTGCATTATCACTTGTATTTTTCCAATAGCTAAGTGGTTTTGCATCAGGCTTGCGCTGTAAATCAAGCACATAATTCATCACATCCCACGGACAATAGACATCCACATCTCCAAAATGATATCCATCATACCATTTTCTTATATTTTCCGACTGATTTAAAATATGTGCAGCCTTTAATATCTCATCCACCTCACTCTGAATAAACCCAAAATACTCGGTAAGCCGTGAGTCTGCAACAGAATCCGAAACAAAATTATTTGTTCCCGTAAAAATGCTTTCCTTCGCAATCCTAAGACAGCCGGTTACAACCGCAAATTTTAAGGCATAATTATCCTTCAATACCTGCATAAGCCCCTTCATCATATCAAGCATCTGTCTGTAATAACCACCTGCATTTGCCTTTGCAATCGGTACATCATACTCATCAATAAGCAAAATGACCTGTCTGCCATAATACAAATTCATGAGCGTTGTAAGAAGCCGTAAGCTGTTCTTAAGCTCTGTCTGCGTTGCCTCTCCCGCTGCAATATTTCTAAATGTCTTTTTCTGGTATTCCGTAATCTTCTCATCATCAAGCAGATACAAATGCTCATTAAAAAGCTCTGCAATAACTGAAGAGAGCATCGCACATGCACTTTCAAAATCCAGGCCATCTATCTGACGGAATGACACAAAAATTACAGGCCATTTATTCATCCATTCATCACACAGACTCTGATGCGACATAATATCAAGACCCTCAAATAACACATTCGAAGCTTTTCTGATATCAAAAAAACTCTCAAGCATACTCATAGCCAGTGTCTTTCCAAACCTGCGCGGTCTGGTAATCATAGTAACCTCCGTCCCTGGTGACTGTAAAAGCTCATATATCAGATTTGTTTTATCGACATAATAATAATTATTCCGTCTTATTTCTGTAAAATTTGAGATTCCTACCGGAATGTTTAATGCCATAATATGCGCACTCCTTCTGCCTGTTTTCTGATAAAATTATAGTAACATTAAACAGTTATAAATACAAGAAAAGCCGCTGCATTTTTGTATCATACACGCAGCGGCTTTTATTAAGTATAACTATATTTTATCTGTAAAAAATATTTCCAAGCATAAGATCCTTCTTGAAGTTTCTGATTGTTGTATCATTGTCGATAAATACAGCCTCAATGCCCATCATGGCTGCCCACTCGCCCATCTGCTCAGCAGTAAGGTCATATGTGAACGCTGTATGGTGTGCTCCTCCTGCAAGTATCCATGCCTCTGCACCTGTGTAAAGGTCAGGCTGTGGTGTCCAGAAGTTTGTTGCTACCGGAAGCTTTGGCATAGGCTTCTCTGTCTTCTTGCAGTCAACCGTATTGATAATGAGACGGAAACGGTCACCAAGATCAACAAGTGATGTGGCAATACCGGTACCCTCCTTTGATGTAAATACAAGTCTTGCCGGATCCTCTCTGTCGCCCATTGTAAGAGGCTGACACTTGATGCTTATAGGACCGTCTGCGATTGATGGACAAATCTCAAGCATATGAGCCTCGAGTATTCCTTCTTTGCCCTTCATGAGATTGTAGGTGTAGTCCTCAAGCATTGATGTACCCTTGGCATCCTTTTTTCCTGCTGTCATGATCTTCATAAGACGAACCATTGCCGCAACCTTCCAGTCTCCCTCAGCTCCAAAGCCATAGCCCTTTTCCATGAGACGCTGGATAGCAAGTCCCGGGAGCTGCTTTAATGCGCCAAGATCACCAAAGTGTGTGACGATTGCCTGATAATTCTTCTCCTCAAGGAATCTCTCAAATCCTAGCTCAATCTGTGCCTGTATTGCTACATGCTTCTTGAACTCTTCAGGATCTCTGCCCTCAAGCAGGATATCGTATTTGTCATAGTACTCATCTACGAGTGCATTTGTATCTGACTGTGAAACTGCTGCAACAGACTCTGCGATTTCATTTACAGGGTAAGCATCCACTTCCCAGCCAAACTTAATCTGAGCCTCTACCTTGTCACCCTCTGTAACAGCAACATTTCTCATATTGTCAGCTACACGCATTACACGGATGTGACTGCTCTCTACCACACCGACTGCTACACGCTGCCATGATGCAATCTTTTCCTGTACTACAGGATCTGACCAGTGTCCCACAACAACCTTTCTCTCGATACCCATACGTGTAACAATGTGTCCCCACTCTCTGTCACCGTGAGCTGCCTGATTCTCATTCATGAAGTCCATGTCAATTGAATCGTATGGAATCTCTTCATTGTACTGTGTATGTAAATGAAGCAACGGCTTTCTGAGCTCCTTGAGTCCTAAAATCCATGACTTTGCAGGTGAGAATGTATGACACCATACGATAACGCCGGCACACTCATCATCTGTATTGGCCTCGTTGAAGGTCTTTCTGATAAGCTCATTTGTGATGAGTGTCGGCTTCCAGACTACCTCAAAAGGAAGCTTTCCTGACTCATTTAATTTGGCTACAATCTCCTTTGAATGTGCTGCAACATTTGCAAGGCACTCATCTCCGTACAGATCCTGCGAGCCGGTGCAGAACCAGAATTTGTAATTTTTTACTGCTAACATAGTTTCTCTCCTTTATTTTATTTTTATTTGTGTTTATTTATATTTCTCTCGTGGTTTTTATTTCAAATACATAATAACACTAATCATTAAAAATCAAAATAAGTTTTTGTGCTAATTTTATGGTTATTTACGGTTATCTTATGTGACCGTTTTTCTTCATAACGTATGCATCCATACCCTCATCTGATTAAGTCCGCGATTCCCCCACATATAATATGGTATAGCCCTGGCGATTACAGACTTTTGTCTCGGTGGTTCCTCAGAATACAACGCATCTATTCCTTCAAGTCTCACTGCAGGAATATCTAAAAGAACCGCACCCTTTAATATTCCATCAGCTTCTGTTTCAGCCTGTGCTTCATTAATTCTCGACACATCTATCATCAGACTCTGCACATCATCATCATTGTCCACTCCTTCAAAAGCGTACACTACCGGACCTCTTTGCAAAGCTGCACATCCTATATCCTCTCTTACCTTTGTATTGGCATATATCACACGGATATCCATATTGAAGCTGATTTCTATAACATCGTTGTCATGCCATTTATTTTTTATATAAATATAGCCATCCCTATAAGAATAGAACACATCTGCTTTTGTCTCACTATTCTCTTTTAACCTCATGCCATTGAGTGTCACCTCAAAGCTCTTCAGATATCCCGGAATATGTATTGCAACAGCAAATTCATCGCCTGTCTTTGGCGTAATGCTGTATGAAACATGTCCCTTCCACGGATATTCACTGACAACCTTTATATCTGCTTTTTTAAGCCGAGCCTCCTGACCGATGAAAAGATGTGAATAGATTACATCATCATCCTCATCCCACGCATATCTGCCCAGAGACGTAACCATACGCACAAGATTCGGAGGACAGCATGCGCATGCATACCAGCCCAGTCTTTCAGGAATGACATGCTTATAGCCAAATATTTCACCTGATACTCCGGGATTTACCTCAAGCGGATTCACATAAAAAAATCTCTTTCCATCAAGCTGCATTCCACTTATAATTCCGTTGTATAATTCCCTCTCCATAGCATCTGCGTATTTACCGTTTTTGCTCATTTTAAGCATCTGCTTTGCAAAGAAAACAAGTCCTATGGATGCACAGGTCTCAGCGTATGCCATATCATTCGGCAGCTCATACTCCTTCGTAAAGGCCTCTCCCTCTACTGTTGAGCCTATACCTCCTGTAATATACATCTTCTTTTCTGTCATGTTATTCCACAGGCGCTCACAGGCGGCAAAAAGCTTTTTATCGTGCTCCGTTGCTGCCAGATCTGCCATGGCTGTATACATATAGACAGCACGCACACTGTGTCCTACCGCTTCATCCTGTTCATAGATAGTTGCATGGCTCTGGTTATACTTCGTATCCTCAGGAATCATGCCAAAATGCTTCCAATCACGCTTTGCGGCTTCCTCAGCAAAAAAAGCGGGATTTTTTCCCCTCTCCTCAAGAAAATATCTTGCCTGCTTTTTGTAGGCCTCATTTCCTGTTGCATGATACATGCGCATCAGACCTATTTCAACCTCCTGATGCCCCGGTATTCCGGGCAGCTTGTCAGGCCCGAATCTGTCTATGATGTGTCCCGCCATGCCTTCCATGACCTTAAGCAGCTCATCCTTGCCGGTAGCCTCATAATATGCGACAGCAGCCTCCATCATATGACCTGCACAGTACAGCTCGTGACACTCAAGCAGATTCTGCCATCTGTGCTCAGGCTCTTTTATTGTGAAATATGTATTCAGATATCCATCCGGCTGCTGTGCTGCGGCGATAATATCTATAATGTCATCAGCTCTCTTTTCAAGCGCAGCATCAGGCTTTATTATCAGAGAATATGCCACTCCCTCAAGCCATTTTGCCACGTCACTGTCCTGAAAGACCATACCGTAAAACTCGCCCTGTGAAAGGCCTGCTGCAATCTTAAAATTCTCTATTGCATGACTTTTTTCCACTCCGGGCTGTCTGTCATTAAGCACGTCTTCCTGAAACGGAATGACAACATCTGTCACAAGCTCCTGCATATGTCCCCAAAACGGATCCTCTATTTTTATATCCTTTAAATCCATATTCTACTCTCTCCATATTATATAGCCGTTTTTATAACTTTTTTGCTGTGTGCCTTATTATAAAATGTCAGCTTGCATATGTACGGTTTACCTCAAGCTCCCGTGCGATATCCTCCGGTGTCATGTATTTCTTGAACACACGCTCCAGACAATAATTTTTTATACATCCAAAACCTCCCGGAAACAGCACAACCAGCCATAGCATGTCCCTGCACCAGAACAGTATGAATAAAAATACTGCAACCAGCAAAATGGACCAGCCAAGATTTGCAAGCATCATGAAAAGTGATTTTTTAAGAGCCTCCTTTACCGTACACTCAAATCTGGCCATGTATGAAAACAGATAAAATGCCCATGCCAGTACAGCACCCGATAATACCAGAAAGAAATAGTACATCATTCCAAGATATGTTCCGGCCTTAAGCTGCTGTTTCATGAGCATGCAGTCTGCCACAAGAAAAGCTGCCGGTATAAGCCATACAATAAAAGCAAGTGTTGATTTTTTTAAATTACTTTTAAAAGCTTTCCAGTATTCAACATAAGCATAGCTCTTTTTGTTTCTTATACACTTATTTACAGTATAATAAACTGCCGTAGTTGATGCACCTATGGTAACAAGAGGGATGCTGGTGACAAACCAGAAAATCCCAAGAATAAGCATGTCAACTGCAGTATTTACTATAGATAAAATTTTGTTGTCGTAATTTAATCCCCGTGGCATATTATCTGTCCTTCCTTAATCTGAACAATTTTGTTTCTGAACAATTCTGTTTTAGTACATAACTATTCAGAACCACTTGGGGAACAGGACAACCTGCTTTTTATCCCCCGTGATTCTGAATAGCTGTTTTAATATTATTTCGATAATCTAAGTGTAACAACACTGCATGCCGGAAGAGTAACCTTCACACCCGTCTGTGTGTTTTCATATGCTGTGAAATCCTTCTCATCAACTACCTCAGGTGCTTCAAAGGTATTGTGTGCATCCATGGCACCTTCGATGTATCTGGCCTCGCTTACACTGTATTTGTCACCCTCATTTGTGAGTATAATATCAACATCCTCTGATGACTCAAGAGAATTGTTTGTAAGTGTGACTGTGATCACGCCATCCTTATCCTCTGATACAGACTCAAAAACCTTCGGAAGCTCATTCTTTCCTGAACCAACAGTAGCTCCTCCTACAAGAGAGCTGTCCAAAAGAGCTGCGCCCTGATGATGTCTCATCATATGGAATACATAATATGTAGGTGTCTTTATCATCTTATCGCCGTCTGTGAGCATTACAGACTGAAGCACATTTATAAGCTGTGCAATACATGCCATCTTCACACGGTCGGAATGCTTGTTGAAAATGTTTAATGTCATACCTGCAACAAGCGCATCACGCATTGTGTTCTGCTGATATAAGAATCCCGGATTGGTACCAGGCTCCACATCTGACCAGATGCCCCACTCATCAACAATAAGACCAATATTCTTATCCGGATCATACTCATCCATTATAGCTCCATGACGATTGATGAGCTCCTCCATGAAATATCCTCTCTTAAGAGTCTGATAAAAAATATCCTCAGTAAACTTTGTCGCACTTCCCTTGATATTCCAGTCATCCTCTGTCTCCGGAAGTGTGTAATAATGAAGTGATAATCCATCCATCTGACCATGGAATCTAGGCTCACAATGATCGAAGCATGTAGCCATCACCTTCTTTGTCCACTCATAGTCATCCACATTTGGACCACAGCAGATTTTATTGATTGGCTGATTGCCTGCATAATTTCTGACATAAGTCTGGTATCTGCGGTATTCATCTGCATAATGCTCAGGACGCATGTTTCCACCACATCCCCAGTTCTCATTTCCTACTCCGAAGTAGTCAATAGTCCATGGTTCTTCGTGTCCGTTTTCCTTACGCAAATCAGCCATAGGTGATACTCCGTTAAATGTGATGTACTCTACCCACTCACTCATCTCGCGCACTGTTCCGCTTCCTAAATTTCCGTTCACATATGTCTTGCAGCCTAACTGTCTGCAAAGCTCAAAAAACTCATGTGTTCCGAAGCTGTTGTCCTCAACTACACCACCCCAGTGTGTGTTGATCATCTTTTTTCTCTTCTCTTTAGGACCGATTCCATCCATCCAGTGATACTCATCTGCAAAGCAGCCGCCCGGCCAGCGGAGCACAGGTATCTTCATTTCCTTTAATGCATCTACAACATCCGTACGCATGCCGTTTACGTTTGGTATATCTGAATTCTCCCCTACAAATAATCCCTCGTAGATACATCTTCCGAGATGCTCTGAAAAATGTCCATAAATTTCCGGAGCAATTGTACTCTTTTTATTCTCATTATTTACAATAATTTTTGCCATATGTTCTCCTTTATCTCTTATACATTATTTCTAAGTTATCCCTTAACAGCTCCTGCGGTCATACCATCGATGATATATTTCTGGAAAATCAAAAAGATAATAAATATCGGTAAAATACCAAACATTGAGCCTGCAATAAGTACATCATAGTTGTTTCCGTATGGTGTGAGAAGAGTATTAAGTCCGATAGGAAGTGTAAACTTCTCTGCGCCTTTAAGCACAAGCAATGGCCAAAGGATTGCATTCCATACACCCATCGCTGACAATATACCCATAGAAGCAAATGCCGGCTTTGTGAGTGGGAGTATTATTTTTGTTGCAATACCGTACTCTGTAGCACCGTCAATTCTTGCCGCATCCAAAAGATCCTTAGGCAGACCTGACAGATACTGCTTGAAGAAAAATATGGTCGATGCCGAGCAGAGTCCCGTTATAATAACACCAACATATGAATCAATAAGTCCGATTGCAATAATCTCTTTGTAAAGAGGGAGCATAAGTATCTCAAACGGTACCATCATTGTTGCAATTACCAAAAAGAACAGGAAGTTCTTCAGCCTGTAATTGTACATTGTCAGTCCATAAGCTACAAAGTAGCAGATGAGAAGCGTAAGCACCACCGATACAATTGTAATAATAAGAGAGTTCTTATACCATATAAAATACTTCTGGCTGTCTGCATTGCCTGAAAACAGATAAGTATAATTATCAAGGCTCATCGTTGAGAAATCAAGATCAATTGAAAGACCTCTTCTGATAAGCTCCTTGCCCGGTCTAAACGATGCTAAAAGACCTGCAAAGACCGGAAATACTATTATCGCACAAAGTATTACGAAGAATCCTGTGCCTAAAACAACGCCAACCTTATGTCTTGGTGTGTCTTTGACAGAACGCACTTTTTTCTTTTTATCTGCCATTTTTTAGTCCTCCTCGCGTTTAAATGTTCCGTTACATACAAGCTGTACTATATTAATTGCAAGTGCTATAACCAAAAGCACCATACCAACCGCACATGCATAGCCCATGTCGTTTTTCTCAATACCACGCTTATACAGATATCCTACAATGGTGAGTCCTATGTTCTTTGGCGAATTGTTGCCCGCCCACAGCATGTATGACTCAAGGAACATCGCAAGTCCTGCATAGATTGATATTGTCAAAACATAGATTGTTGTCGGTCTGAGTAAAGGTAATGTCACGTAGCGGAATTTCTGCCAGCCGTTTGCTCCATCAATCTCAGCCGCTTCATACAATGAAGTATCAATTGACTTTAGTCCTGAAAGGAAATAGAGCATATTTACACCGGTCCATCTCCAGCAGGCCAAAACCAAAAGTGCTGCCATTCCTGTCCAGCCGACCTTCAACCATTTAAAAGGCTCCATGCCGAGTGCCATTACAATTTTGTTCATCTGTCCTGTGCTGTACTCTGTGAACATCAGACGAAACAGAGTACCTGAAATAACTACAGATGTAAGAGCCGGCATATAAAGCACTGCTTTCCATACACCCTTTGCCTTTACAAGATTACTGTCCATAAGCACTGCAAAAAGCATTGGGAACGGAATCAGTAATACAAGTGTCCAGAACATATATGTTGCACTGTTTTTTATCGCTGTATGGAACACTGTATCCGACAACAGCTTCTTATAATTATCTATACCCACAAAGCCTGTTTCAAGTGGTGTAATCTTCTCAAAGCTCATAAATACAGATGAGCAGAGAGGGTAGATCCAGAATATTGCAAAGCTTAATATAAATGGTATAACAAATACATACGGCGCAACCTTTTGTGAATACAAGAATTTTTTAATCTTCAATTTACGCACCTCTTTCTTATTAATAAAGGGAGGCCGGAGGCCAAACCTCCAGTACCTCCCCTTTTAAGAGCTATATGATTACTCTTCCTGCTCCATATCTACTGCATCCTGCAGCTCCTGTAATGCGTCATCCACGCTGTAATCAGGATCCTCAAGTACCTCATTGAGAGTTGTATTACATACATTCTCATTGATTGTAGGGCTGATTTTAACTACAGAAATCTTGCCAATATTGTCCATTCCGATAGAATTGAGCACATCGTATGGATAATTGATAAAGAACTGATTGTACTGGTTTTCATCATTGTGAGCAAATGTATCATTTGTCCAGCAAGCTGTGTTACATACATCAAATCCAAGTGTATCCCAGATATTCTGCTCACCAACCTCAGACATCTTAGCCCAGCAAAGGAATTCTGCTGCAAGCTCTTTTGCCTTAGACTGCTGTGTAACAACTGTACCTGTTCCACCAATACCTACTGAGCACTTCTGTCCTTCCTCAAATGTAGGACATTTTGCGATGTACCAGTTACCCTTCTCATCAGGCATATAGTTTGTGAAACGGCTCATATACCACATTGCCTTAGGGAATGAAACGATGTTGTGATCCATGATGTTCTGGAAACCAGCCTCAACGTCAACATGTCCGTCAGGTGATACCTCTGCAAGATCACTCTTTAACCATTTCTGCTGCATTGTGAGCATTTTCTTAACTGAATCAAGCTGTACATTTGCCTTTCCGTCAAATCCTCCTGTCCAGTCCTCTCCGTACTCAGCCATTGCAAGCCATAACCAGTCTGTTCCGGCTGTATCAACAGATGTCCAGTATTTTGTACCCTTCTCACCTGCTGCCTCAACATACTCTGTTCCAAGTGCCTCGTAATCATCCCAGGTCTTTACTCCATCAATCTTTGCGATGACATCAGCCTGTGAAAGACCCATTGCATCTCCCATAGCCTTTACGTTGTAGTACATAACTGTGGCGCCTACATGATAAGGTGCTCCGTAGTAATGTCCATCAGAACCCTGATATGTCTCCATTCTGGCAGGAACCATTGTGCTCATGTAATCCTTTGTATAATCATCAAGTGGTACTAACCATTTATCCTGACCTGCAACTACGTTAGGGAACTGTCCAACCTCAACATCACAGATATCAGGAGCTCCTGTACCGGCCTCAAGTGATGTAAGAAGCTTTGTATGCATATCGCCATATGGATATGTAGTACATGTAATCTCGATCGTCTTGTCCGGATGATCCTTGTTCCACTGCTCTACCATTGTGCCGTAGTGCTGTGCATGGAGTTCAACGAATGTCCACATCTCAAGGTGTGTTCCCTTTGAATCTCCATAAGTGTTTGTCACTACCTTTGCCTCAGCAGCTTCTGTTCCCCCATCTGCTGCTTCTGTTCCGTTTTTGCTGCCGTTTCCACAGCCGGCAAGCATTGTTACTGCCATTGTTGCACACATCAGTGCACTAACTAATTTCTTTTTCATTTTCCTTCCTCCTGTTAAAATGAAATTGAATTGATAAGTTGTATTAACTTCCTGCCCTAATCTCATGCTGGGCTTATTGCTATTTGACTAAAACAGGTCGTTAATGTGTTTTGTTTATGTACATAATATACATGATAGTAGCTGCAATGTCAATATTTATTTTAGATTATTTTAAACTATTTTAAGTATTGTTTAATAATGTCTAAATTTTTATGTTTTTTTCTTCCCTAAATGTATCTAAGCTATACATATTGCACAATACATTTAATTAGATTTAAAGTTAATGTAAATAAATCCCAAAACTATATACAATAATTTATTGACAACATGGTAGCATATTTCTATAATTATTATATGTTTTACACACAAGAATTTCATTTTTAATTTTATAAAATATTTTAGGAGAATCTATATATGATACATATCACATCATTAGACGACGGTCTCGAACTGTTTAAAGCTCTCGGCTCTGATATTCGTATCCAGATTTTAAAAATTCTGCTCGAGAATAACCAGATGAGCATGAATCAGCTTGCAAACGAGCTAAACATCAGCAATGGAGCTTTAACCGGACATATAAAAAAGCTTGAGGAGTGCGGACTTATCTCCACCTCAAACGATTCATCCGGTCACGGCAACCAGAAGCTGTGTTCACTGATTCAGGATCGTATATTAGTAGAAATCGAAAAGCCAATAGACTTAAGCAACGTATACAACACCTCCATCAAGGTAGGGCAGTTCTCATCTCACAACGTCTGTCCAACCTGTGGCATGGCTACATCCTCATTTGTGATAGGAGAGCTCGATGACGTGCGTTACTTTGACCATCCTGACCGTTTCAATGCAGACATTATGTGGTTCACAAAGGGCTATGTGGAATATGTAATTCCAAACCTCATTCCACGTAATCAGAAAATCACCCAGCTTTCACTCTCAGCCGAGATAAGCTCTGAGGCTCCGGGTATCGACAACAACTGGCCAAGTGATATAAGCTTTTACATCAATGACACTCTGGTCGGCACCTGGACCTCTCCCGGTGACTATGGAGATGTACGCGGAATGTTCACCCCTGAATGGTGGCCTCAGAACTGGAATCAATACGGTCTCCTCAAGCTTTTAGTCATAAATCATAAAGGCACCTTCATAGACGGTCTCAAGATATCAGATATCACAACATCTGAGCTAAAGCTTGACTACACAAGCACTATACGCTTCCGTATCGCAGTCGAGGAGAATTCTGCCCATGTCGGCGGACTCACAATATTCGGAAAAAGCTTCGGTAACTACGATCAGGACATTGTTGTATCCATCAATTATGCCCCTCTTGACACTGAAAAAAACACTAAATAATAATAATAAAATGACTGCGGAAGTCAAAACCGCAGTCATTTTGTTATTATTTTATTTGTACTACCACTTTTTATGAGGACAGTGCGAAACTCCTGTAAGTGCCCGAAGCTCCACATAACAGCCGCATGCATTACAGGTTCCGGCATTAAGCCTGTCACATTTCTTGCACACTGCAAGCCTTGCCTCATACTCTTTTTCCGGCACTCTGTCTTCGCCCTTTATTGCATCAACATATTTTTTTATCATTGCTGCGTCGGCCTCTGCCATTTCTCTAAGCAGACACTTCTTACATATCAGTTCCATGTGATGTCCCCTTTCTTTTTTGCCTTATCAGTTATACGAAAACACCGGACGTCCATCCTTCCATCCAAATCTCATGAGCATTGCATGACGGTTTGGATTATAAAGCGGATTTCCAACAATTTCCGTTTCTGTTCTTGCATGGTATACCATTATATCATCACCGTTTTCATCTACGGTAAACGAATTGTGTCCGGGTCCGTAAACCCCTGCAGCCTCATCGGAGCAAAGCACCGGATAGCGGTCCTTTTCCCACGAACGCGGATCAAGCAGGTCAGAGCTTTCATCTGCAGTCAAAAGTCCAACACAATAATGTATTCCCGTATCACTGGCTGAAAATGTAACAAACACCTTGCCATTTCGTTTTAACACTGCCGGTCCCTCATTCACCCAGAAACCATATCTCTCCCAGTCATAATCAGGTGTGGTCAAAAGCACCTGTACAGTATCAAGTGTGTATCCGTTTTTCATGCGTGCTATATACAGGTTTGAAATCTGCTTTCCCACTCCGACCTTTTCTGCCCAGATATAGTACCACACATTATTTACTTCAAAAACTGTTGCATCAAGTGAAAATGCTTCAAACGAAAACTCATCCCCGTCTGCTCTTTGCATCTTGCCTTTCTCAATCCACTTATCATTGACAGGGTCATCTCCCTGACATTCCAATACATACGGCCTTATTGCCCAGATATCATCCTTATCACCACCTGCATAGTAGATATACCATTTTCCAAACAGATAATGAAGCTCCGGCGCCCATATATGTATGCTCTGCGGTCCGCTCTCATGCTTGTGCCAGATTTCAGTCTCAGCTGCTATCTCAAGTCCTGCAAGCGTATCTGATTTTCTAAGTACAATCCTGTCATATTCCGGTACCGACGCTGTAAAGTAATATGCTCCGTCTGTATGTCTGTATACATATGGATCTGCTCTCTGCAGTATCCATGGTTCATTATATTTTAATGTATTATCCATATTCTTCTCCATCTATTCCAATGTTGTTACTATCTAACTATTTACATATCTGCCTAATTTGAAACGTAACTATAAATATTTCACGCCCCAGACACTCTTGTTTTCGCCAACAGCAGAAAATGTCATCACATCACTTCCGGCCTCATCCTTCATTTGACAGAACACACCGGAGTATTTCTTACCGTCTATAGTGATATTCATATAGTATGAGCCATCCTTGCATTCCCAGGTACCCTCTGACTTTTCTCCCTTTACCTTTCCGTTTTTTTCAAGATAAAGAATCACCGGATTTGCAATTTTTGAATCTATTGCCGTTCCCTGGTTTATAACATAGTATCGTCCGATAATATCATCTGCGTCATAGCCATCCTTATTAACAGTCTCCCCCTGCGTCTGATAAGGCAACTCACATGGCCAGCCATCCTCATTCACAAGCATCTGATGTACTCTCGGTGAATGACCCTCTCCATTGTCGTTAAATCTGGTATGATAAACCAGATACATCCTGCCGTCGTCATCCACAAAGGCCGAATTATGCCCCGTTGCCATATATGCTTTTTCAAGACTCGGAAGCTTATAGTTGCCTGTGAGCTTCAGTCCGAAATTCTGGTGTTGTGCACTTTTTTCAGGATATTTGCCATTCATATCCACATATTCACCATCGACTGTCTTTGAGCGGAATACTCTGACCTGATAGCCTCCATTGCTTGTCAGAGCTCCATACGACACAAACAGATAATAATAACCGCTTGTCTCATCATACATGATATATGGGCCCTCAATCGAAATATGACCCCCTCCCAAAAGACGCTTTCCATAATACGGATCCACATTGTTTGCTTCATCTGCTTCAGGATGGATAACAAGTCCTGTTGTCTTGTCAATTTCCAACAAAAATATTCCGCCGCTCCATGAACCATATACCATCCACATTCTGCCATCTGCATCATAAAAGACCGTCGGATCTATCGCATTCGGATAGTCCTCATAATTGTACTGCGCCCCCTTGATATAGTTCTTGTAAGCATAATCCTCATCCACATAGTCAAGCACATCTGTACCTGAAATCGTCTTTCTGTTGAAGCCTGAATATATCAAAGCCCCCTGCCATTCATAAGGTCCCTCAGGTGTTGTTGATGTGCCATAGCACAGATTTGATGCATTCCATGTGGATGTCGTACAATAATACATGTAGTAAAGTCCTGTTGTCTCATTGTAGATTACATCCGGTGCCCACACATGCACCTGTTTATCATCCGTCTTTATCAATGAGTTCTTGCTTCCAGAATACGCAAAGGCTTCATCTGCCACATCATATATCTGTCCGTATACAGGATTTTTCTTTGAATATCCATCAGCAACCTTTTCCCAGTTTAACAGGTCACTGCTTTTTGCTGCAGACATATGGGAACCAAAGATATAATATTCACCATCCGCCTTAAGTATTGACGGATCATGAACCGATACTTTCGATGAAACATCCCCTGTTTTTATTCCATCGTAGCTGACTTTAAAGTCATAGCTTGTTGTTCCACACGCCGCAAGCCCTACCGACATAGCTGCGACGAGTGCACACGAAATGGCCTTCTTCTTTCCATTCCTTATCATGATTTCCTCCCTGTGAATCAATCACATGTTTCATTTAAGCTGATACATATATATGTATCAAATTAATAGTTACGCTCGCCCAGCATTTATAGATTTAATATATCAGATAAAAGCCTATAACACAATATATATTTTAGAATTTATTAAATTATTTTACACTAATTAAAACATTAAAGCTTTTATATGTATACAAAGTAGAAGAAAGGACAACCGTATCCCGGCTGTCCTTTCTTTTATTAGTTTATTGTTATATTGGGGAAAATGTGAAAAATGATAAAACCAAACTATTTTAAATACTTATAAAAATTCCTTCACTGATGCATAAATGCCCTCTGCATCAAGTCCGTATTTCTTAAGCAAAGCTACAGCAGGACCTGACTCACCAAAGCAGTCCTGTATGCCTATTGTCTTTACCGGTGTTGGAGCCTTACGCGAAAGTGTCTCACATACCGCGGCTCCAAGTCCTCCTATTACAGAGTGCTCCTCCACGGTAACCACCCTGCCGCATTCCTTTGCTGCAGCTACAACAAGCTCCTCATCAAGAGGCTTGATAGTGTGTATATTTATGACCTTTGCATTTATGCCATCTGCTGCAAGCTTTTCTGCCGCTGCAAGTGACTCTGCCACGCACAGACCGGTAGCTATGATAGCTACATCCGTTCCCTCACGGAGTGTAACACCCTTTCCGATTTCAAATTTATACTCTGCATTGTCATTTATTATCGGTGTTGCAAGACGGCCAAACCTCATGTATACAGGGCCCTCATACTCATAAGCTGCCTTTACGGCGGCTTTTGCCTCTATATCATCACTTGGGTTTATTACAACCATGCCTGGAATTGCTCTCATGAGTGCAATATCCTCGTTGCACTGGTGGGTAGCTCCATCCTCTCCTACCGAAATACCTGCGTGTGTCGCACCGATTTTCACATTGAGATGAGGATATCCAATAGAGTTTCTCACCTGCTCAAACGCACGTCCTGCTGCAAACATGGCAAAGGAACTGGCAAAAGGCACCTTTCCAGTTGCTGCGATTCCTGCAGCGATACCCATCATATTGCACTCTGCGATACCACAGTCTATGTGACGATCTGGAAATTCCTTTTTGAAGATGGCTGTCTGTGTGGCAGCCGCAAGGTCAGCATCAAGAACATATACGTCATCGTGCTCCTTTGCAAGCTCTACAAGTGCATTTCCGTAGCTGACACGTGTGGCGATTTTCTTTACTTCTGACATAATGCTTCACCTTCCTTTCTCAGATCCTCCATGGCAACTGCATACTCCTCATCATTAGGAGCCTTGCCATGCCAGCCGACCTGATTTTCCATGAATGAAACACCCTTGCCCTTTACGGTATGTGCTATAATTGCCGTCGGCATACCCTTTGTATTTCTTGCCTCTTTAAATGCGTCAGCAATCTGATCCATGTCATTTCCATCCTTCAGATCAATCACATGGAAATTGAATGCCTTGAATTTCTCACCAATAGGATATGGTGAGCACACCTGATCCACCGGTCCATCAATCTGGAGTCCGTTGTTATCAACTATAACAACAAGGTTGTCAAGCTTTCTGAAGCCCGCAAACATGGCAGCCTCCCAGACCTGTCCCTCCTGAATCTCGCCATCGCCAAGAAGTGTATATACTCTGTAATCATCATTTGTAAGCTTTGCAGAAAGTGCCATGCCCACTGCCGCAGAAATGCCCTGTCCGAGTGAACCGCTCGACATATCCACACCCGGGATATGCTTCATGTCAGGATGTCCCTGCAGATATGATCCCAGATGTCTGAGTGTTTTTAAATCCTCAACCGGAAAATAGCCTCTCTGCGCAAGTGTAGAGTAAAGTCCCGGAGCCGTGTGTCCCTTTGAAAGTACAAAACGGTCTCTATCCGGCTTTTTAGGATTCTTTGGATCAATGTTCATTTCCTCAAAATACAGATATGTAAATATATCTGCTGCAGAAAGTGAGCCGCCCGGATGTCCCGCCTTTGCAGAATGCACAGCCGTGACGATACCCTTCCTGACTTCATTTGCTGTAATCTGAAGCTCTAATTTGTTCATTTTGTTCTCCTGTTAAATCTATGACATGAAATAAAATATTTATACCTGTCTTTGGTTTATAATATCTAATCCCCAAATACAGCTCTGTAATCAGCCTGGAACTTCTCGATTCCCTGATCTGTAAGCGGATGCTTTGTCATCTGCTCGATAACCTTGTAAGGAATTGTTGCGATATCAGCTCCTGCAAGTGCACAGTCTGTGACATGAATCGGGTTTCTGATTGAAGCTGCAATAATCTCTGTATCATATCCATAGATATCAAAAATCTCTGAAATCTGTCTGATCAGCTCAATGCCCGGCTGGCTGATATCATCAAGTCTGCCAAGGAAAGGTGAAACATATGTAGCACCTGCATTTGCAGCAAGAATTGCCTGATTTGCTGAAAAAATAAGAGTAACGTTTGTCTTGATGCCCTCTGATGAAAGCACCTTGACAGCCTTAAGTCCCTCAACTGTCATAGGAATCTTAACTACCATGTTTGGATGGATAGCTGCGATTTCACGTCCTTCTTTTATCATGCCCTCTGCATCAACTGTTGTGGCTTTTACCTCTCCGCTTATCGGTCCGTCAACGATAGATGTGATTTCTTTAATTACCTCATTGAAGTCTCTGCCCTCTTTTGCAATGAGTGAAGGGTTTGTTGTAACTCCACAGATGACTCCCATATCATTTGCTTTCTTAATGTCCTCGACATTTGCTGTATCTACGAAAAACTTCATTTAATAATACCTCCGTCTTATATGATTTGCGTTTGCTTTTATTTGATGATATAAATATAACACTTCAAAAGCATAAATGCAATAGTAAAAGCAAATAAAAGTAAAAATAAATGTAATCAAATATCGCCAAACAAAAGCAAACATAAATAATTGAAAACACTGGCTTTATTTACTTATTTGAGTTATTATATATTTATGCAATGCTTTGTGATAAAAACATGTACGTAAAAATACAACAGAAATCAAAAGAAAGAGGAAAATCTATGCTGCAATTAGAAAGACAACAAAAGATTCTCGATTATTTAAAAGAAAACCGCAAGGCCACCACCAATGAGCTCAGTGAACTGCTTGGTGTATCGACCACGACAATAAGAACAGATTTAAACCAGATGGATAAGGAAAAGCTTCTGACAAAGACTCACGGCGGTGCTATCTACAAGGATAAAACCCATGACATGACTGATTTAACCTCGAGGGCCTACCTGTTCCATGACCGCGCCCTGGAAAACAAGGAAGCTAAAGAGGAGATTGCAAACGAGGCGATAAAGCTCGTAAGTGACCATATGTGTATATTCCTTGATGCCAGCTCCACAGCCTACACTCTCGGCATGAAGCTTTCAGGCTTTACAGAGCTGACCGTCATCACCAATGGCATCAATCTGGCTTTAGAGCTAAAGGATATCCCCGGTGTCACAGTCATCCTGACAGGCGGTATCGTAACCAGTGCATCCGCTTCCATAGAAGGACTGCTTGGCGCTGATTTACTCAAAAAGATACACACAGATATCGCGTTCGTGTCAGCAAGAGGCTTCTCTGTAGAAGACGGACTGACTGATTTCAGTATATACGAGGCTGATTTGAAGCGCATGTGTATCAAGGCCTCTGCTAAAACTGTGGCTCTTGTAGACCACACCAAGTTTGATACCACATCCATATCAAGCTATGCATCGCTTGATGACATCAATATGGTAATCACCGACTCCGGTATCTCTCCTGAGACAGCAGATATCTATAAGAAGGCAGGCACTGATATTGTTATATCCGGAATCTAAAAAGACACGCATCCGTTTTACGGCTGCGTGTCATTTTATAGTTGTCTTATACACTTAAAGCATCAGACTATCTTATATGCATTTCTGCCCTTTTCCTTCACATCATTGAGCACTTCATCCACCGTCTTGAACAGCTTTGAAAACTCATCCGGCACCTTTACATCCGGGGCGGTAACATATGCCTGTGATACAGTCAGATACTCATCCACCTTAGAGCTCTCATGAAGTATCTGTTTTTTTGCAAGCTCAAGTCTTATATGCTCGGCTATATTTTTAATGATATCCTCATCCGTTTCCTGCAGGATTATGTAGAATTCATCACCATAGAAATGATACCCCATTCCCTTATCTCTGATGCTCTCATTTATTATGGATGACACTTCTTTTAGCACTGCATCACCGGTGACTCTGCCACTGTTTCTGTTAAATGACTTGAAGAAATCTATATCCACTACTCCAAACGTGATTCCTACACCATCTGAATCCTGATTTTTGCTCACAAGTTTTTCAAAATCGTTTCGCATCTTGAACTTATTACCCATGCCTGTAAGCATATCTGTGTAGTTGAGTCTGACTGCCTTACGGCGCTCATATTCAGTCTCCTGAAGCTGAAGCTTAAGGTCGATTGTATCACCAAGACGCTTTATCTGCTCCTTCACCTGCATAGAGTGGAGATTTGCGTAATATACGCACAGCTTGTTGTACGCCTCTGTATCACCCATGGCGCTCTCATATTTCATCCACATCTTGACACAGGTCTTCTGGAAAAACAGATTTTGCGTTTCAGTAGCAAAGCGTTCATACTCCACAATAACCTTTTTCCATGCATCGAACTCCCCCATATTCATAAATAGATTGCAAAGGCTTAGTATCTCAAGCACATAATTGGCAGAATTGATATTGTTTATCGCACCCTCAACCAGCTCTTCCACATGATCTCTGACCTCATCCTCATTTCCCATCTTCCATAGCATATGTGCCTGTGACATATCTATCAGAAATCTGTTTTTATCACTGCCAGCTATCTCATTAAAGAGTATCGCGTCAGAAAGATGCTTTTCTGCCTTTTCAAACTCATTAATTCCCGTGTATGATATGCACAGATTCAGATGAAGCATGAGAAGCTCCTGATAATAGCTATCCCTCTCTCCATGCAGCGGTAGCTTGCACAGCTCCAGTGCTTCGTTGAAATATCTGATAGCCTTTTCATACAATCCAAGCTCCATATAGAGTGAGCCTATATTATTGTTTACAAGCATGATTATCTCAGTTGACCCCTGCTCCACAGCTACATCCATAGCCTCTAGGTAGCAGTCAATTGACATGCTTAAGTCTCCAATAGATGCATATATGACTCCCATAAAATTGACAGTCTTTGCCATCTGCTCATATGCGCCACAGCTCTTATAAAGACCGGCTGTCTCCTGTGCCTTATTCTCTGCCAAAAAAAGCTTATTCTCGCCAAATAAGGTTGCTGCCTCATCCATACATCTATCCGCCTTTTGCAATATACCCATAAAAACCCTCCTATAGATGACAATACAATCTATTTCTCAGCAAGATACTGCTTATGTCCAACCTGTTTCAGTTTCGCATCCTTTGCTACAACCTGAGCCTTCATATCTGCTGTATACTTTTTGATTTTCTCAAGGATTGCATCATCACCTGCTGCGAGTATCTTTGCTGCAAGAATTGCTGCATTTTTCGCACCGTCAATTGCAACTGTGGCAACAGGCACTCCAGGTGGCATCTGCATGATTGAGAACACTGCATCCATTCCATCCAGATTCTTTCCTGAAAGCGGTACTCCGATAACAGGAAGTGCAAAAAGCGCTGCACACATTCCCGGAAGGGCTGCCGCCATTCCCGCTCCTGCTATTATTACCTTTACATCTCTATCCTCAGCACCTCTTGTCCACTCAATAAGCTCATCCGGCTCACGGTGTGCCGAGATGATGGTGAGCTCATACTCTATGCCGAGCTCTTCAAGCATATCTGCCGCCTTACTCATCACCTTTAAATCTGAGTCGCTGCCCATAACTATTCCAACCTTTGCCATTTTATCCTCCTTATATGTCTAACAATTATTTACTTTCTGCATCAAGCGTATCGAGCGGTTTGTTCAACTCTTCTACGCCCTCAAGCACAAATCTGCCATCTTTTATTATATCACATGTTGAGCCATCGTGTCGAATAACTGTGATTGCTCCAAGCTCATCATACGGTATTGTGATATCCGTGTGGCAGTTGAAATATGCCTTTGATATATCCTCTTTTCTGCGGATGGAAACTGAATTGTCCCTGGCAATGATTGCCTTTCCGTCAGGGTTATATGTCATATTGTCCTCATCGTATGTGTAGCAGGTATCACCCACTGCAAAGTGCGGTCCTGTCTTCTCTGCTATGAGAATAGGCATCTTTGCCGCGATATCGTATACTCTTGCCATACGGTAGGCTGTCGTATTGGTGCCTATGGCAAACTCACCCATAGGCAGTGTGTCGTGATGGAAAAGCACATTGTCTGATATATACTTTTTGTTTTCTTCTTCATCCTCAAAATTGGTGCATGTATATTTATCGATCATGCCATCCTTAAAGTCGATTTCCAGATTTAGGAAATTAAGCTCATTGAGATATACCTGACTGACATGCAGCTTACCGTTTGTGCCCTCTAGCACCGGCGAAGTAAACACCTCTCCGACAGGGATATTTACATCAGCCACACAGTTTTCAAAAGCCGTCTCCTTTGAAGGCTCCTTAAGCTCATGAATCTTGACATACAAATCTGTCCTGTTGCCGTTTGTTCCGACAATATGCACCCTGTCTGCCGTATCGAGCACATCTATGATTTTCTGCTGCATATCCCTGTAAAGTGCATAATCAAGCGTATTAATCTTTACGGTTTCCGTAAAAATCTCCTTATAATCAGGTCCGATTGCAGCACACGGATAGGCAATAATCGTAAAGCTTCTGTCCTCGCTGTGGATATAGCTGTTCATATACTGTGAGCGCACGCTTGTCATATGGACTGCAAGCTTCTGCTGCTCATCGTTATAGTGCGCAGCCTCCTTCTTTGAAACTGGAGCAAACGGCTCCTCTCCAAATATCTCTATGACAGCCGGTCCTCCACATTTGCATGCTACATCCTTCATTCTCTCAAGTGCATTGTGCATGCACTCAAGACGGTACTCCACATATGCCTTGTCAAGCCACAGTGCCATATCCTCCTTGTGGTCATAGTCAAACTGCTTGTTGACCGATGTGGAAAATGGTCTCATGGCAGGCTTCATACCCATTTTCTCGAAATTCTTTAATGCAGCTCTTATCATACGCTCAAAACCAAGCGGATAAATCACCTGAACTACTGACTTCTTTGAGATATCCTTGTTGCAGGTAATAAAGCCAATGCGGTACCCTTCCGTATAGGTATCTGCCATGGCCTGTATCTCCTCATCTGAAAATGAAGCCAGGTGTGCTCTGCCGGCGCGCTCATTCTCTCCGACATACAGTCCGTAAGAATACAGATAATCATCATTTGACAAATCTGCCTCATTTACAAGCTTCGTATAGTAATCATATGCCGGGTCAAGGAGTGCTCCGTTGTCATCCTCTGCAAAAATCTCCTCATAATCATGCATGAACGAATATATACAGCCCCTTATCTCATCAGGACTCAGCTCATTGGCATTCTCAAAATAATTGTATAGCTCTACAATAAGCTCTGCATAAATGCAGAGATATTTTATATCCCCCTGATAGATATGTGTAATGCTTCCGGCAATTTTTGCATATACAGCCGATAAAAGCTGACCATACTCATCTCCGAGCACCTTTACGGCGTATGCCGGGTTGGCATAGCTTTTCTCGTAATTTTCTTTATCAAACTGTGAATAGAATAAATCGTTAAATTCCTTATCTGCACTATGGTTTTTAATAGTGTTGATGCACTTTGCCGCACTTGTGAAATAATCTGCAAAAGCCGGCTCTATCGCAGGCTCTCTGACGATCTGCTCTATACGCTCCTCCACAAGCTCTAATCGCTCTGCGTAAAGCTCATTGGAGAGCTCATAAATCTCTTTATAACTCATATATCCCTATAATCTTTCTTTCATATAATAAAACCTGCAGCATATGTTCCTCCCCAGCTGATTACCGCTATGAGTGAAAAAAACACTGCCAGTCGTGGAAACGTCATGAATGATTCCTCATCAAAGAGGCTTCTGATGGCAAACCCGAAATCTGCCAGAGATATGCCAAGCATCAGTATACCGGCACTGCCATAGTACATAGACAGATTGCCATCTCCTCTGAATGCCGCATTCAAAAAAACTATATATACAATCTCTATGAGGATAGCCACAACAAGTGAAGCTATCCCCCTCTTAGATTGCTTCTTTTCCGTAAACTTATACCTGTTACGTTTTCTTCTGCCAAGCAATTTATATTCTCCTATTTGCAGCCGTACTGCTTATAGTACTCATCTATAGCTGCTTTGATTGTGTCATCAATGACTACTCTGCCATCATGCTCTCTATTGTAGAGATACTCTGTGACCTCTTCCATTGTAACGATAGCCCTGCCCTCAAAGCCGTACTTCTCATGAATCTCATCGAGCGCGCTTACCTTGCCGCCCTGTCCGACTTCCATTCTGTTAAGGCTCACCATAAGGCCTACGATTGTAACATCTGCAGCTCCTTTTACCTTTGGAACTGTCTCCTCCATTGATTTGCCGGATGTGGTGACATCCTCTATCATGACTACTCTGTCGCCATCCTTAAGCTTGCTTCCAAGGAAGCCTCCCTTGTCTGCACCGTGATCCTTTGCCTCTTTTCTGTCTGAGCAGTAGCGCACCTCTTTGCCATAGAGCTCATGGTATGCGATAGCTGTTACCACTGCAAGCGGAATTCCCTTGTATGCAGGTCCGAATAATACATCAAAGTCATCTCCGTAGTTTGCATGGATAGCCTTTGCGTAGTACTCTCCGAGTCTCTTAAGCTGTGAGCCAGTCACATATGCTCCCGCATTCATGAAAAATGGTGATTTACGGCCGCTCTTTAATGTGAAATCACCAAATTTCAGCACGTCACTCTCCACCATAAAGTCTATAAATTCGCTCTTGTAGCTTTCCATTGTATGTTAATCCTCCTGTGTGTTTTTCTTTAAATTATCTTTGTCAATTTTACCACATTGGGGCGTGCTTTTCAACGTGGAAATTGGTGGGGGATTAGATATACTCACTTGTGTTTACGATCACACCGTCATATACCGACTGCTTTTTGATAAACTCCGCAGCCTTGTCCACATCTCTGCCGTTTTTGTTCCAGTCCTTTGTGAACTCAACTTTGTCAGCTGCAAGCTCCTTCTCCTGCTTTTGGCTGATGAGCAGAAGTACGAGTATTCCGGCATGGCTTAGGTGCTTGACTACATTTACAAAGTCCTCACCCTCCTTTGGCGCGTAGAGATATGTATGGCGTCCGTCTATATTTAAGGCTTTCTCGACATCCTCCACAAAGCCACGGTTTACACCATCCACTCCGTCTACGAATACGGCGGTGATTGCCTTCTGACCCTTGATTGCAGCTCTTACGTTTCTGTCTACTCTGCCCTCATAGAGGCCGCTTTCCTCTGTGTGTACCTCTTCAACCACACCACAGGCAGATGTCATATCGGTCACACGGTCGATTAAGATGAACTCACCGAGTGTCTTGTGATTTTTGAACTTATCGCAGACTATCTTGTCCGAGAATGCAATCTTTACAACTGCTATCTCGTTCTTTTTAAGCTTGTCGGCAGGCTTTTCCTCACCCGTGTTTACGTCGATGGTATGCTCTATCTCTGTTACGATGCCCGGTATTGACTTGGTACCAAGCTTGAAGAAGAAATTCTTTCCCTTAAAGAGTTCATCGTCATCCATCCAGAGTATTGTAGCTGTGATAGATGAAGCAACCTTTGCTCCTGAAGCGATTGTGAGCACACAGCCTCTTGATACGTCCACCTCTCTGTCAAGCTGGATTGTAACCGGCTGGCCTGTAAATGCGCTATCGCTTAGCTTATCACCCACATGGATGCTCTTTACATGGGCCGTCTCATTGCTTGGCAGTGTGGTGATTTCATCGCCCACCTTTACCTCTCCGGCCTCTATCTGGCCCTGGAAGCCACGGAAAGTGTGGTCAGGACGGCAGACTCTCTGTACAGGCATGTAAAAGCCCTCTTCCTCGTTCTCATCCTTTATGTCAACATCCTCAAGGTATGATAAAAGAGCAGGTCCCTTATACCATGGGATATTCTCAGACTTTGTTGTGACATTGTCACCCTCTGTTGCAGAAACAGGAATGATTACTACATTTTTAAGCTCAAGCTCCTTTGTAAGCTCAATAATCTGCTTTGTGATTTCATCGAAACGCTTCTCGTCGTAGCCTACAAGATCCATCTTGTTTACAGCAAATACAAAGTAGTTGATTCCCATGAGTGCGCAGATTCTTGCATGTCTTCTTGTCTGAACCAATACGCCCTGCTTTGCATCTATTAGAATTACCGCAAGGTCTGCAAAGGATGCACCTACAGCCATGTTTCTTGTGTACTCCTCATGGCCCGGTGTATCTGCCACGATAAAGCTTCTCTTATCTGTTGTGAAGTAACGATAAGCCACATCGATTGTGATTCCCTGCTCTCTCTCTGCCATCAGTCCGTCGAGGAGGAGTGAGTAGTCGATGGCACCGCCACGGCTTCCGACCTTACTGTCAAGCTCCAGTGCCTTTTCCTGATCTGCATAGAGCAGCTTTGAATCGTATAATATATGTCCGATCAGAGTTGATTTTCCGTCGTCCACGCTTCCGCATGTAATAAATTTAAGTAATCCGCTCATTTTAGAAATATCCCTCCCTCTTTCTTCTTTCCATGCTGCCTGCCGCCTCGTTGTCTATGACACGGGTGGTTCTCTCTGAGGAAACAGCACTGAGTGTCTCGTCAATAATCTCATCAAGTGTATCCGCTGTCGACTCCACACCACCTGTCAGTGGGTAGCAGCCGAGTGTTCTGAAACGTACACTCTTCATCTGGATTTTCTCTCCCGGACGAAGCTTCATTCTGTCGTCATCTACCATGATGATGTTGCCGTCTCTGTATACAACAGGTCTTTCCTTTGCAAAGTAAAGTGAAGGAATCTCGATATTCTCTCTCTTTATATACTGCCAGATATCCTTCTCTGTCCAGTTTGACAGTGGGAAAACACGTACCTCCTGGCCCTTTTTGATTCTGGAGTTGTAGAGCTTCCACATCTCCGGGCGCTGGTTCTTTGGATCCCATGCGTGGTTTTCATTTCTGAAGGAGAAGATTCGCTCCTTGGCTCTTGATTTCTCCTCGTCTCTTCGGCCGCCGCCAAACGCAGCCGTAAAGCCGTATTTGTCGAGTGCCTGCTTGAGCGCCTGTGTCTTCATGATATCTGTGTATGCTGAGCCGTGGTCAAATGGATTGATGCCCTGCTTTACGCCATCCTGATTTATATATTCAAGCATCTCGATGCCCTTTTCCTTAGCAATGCGATCTCTGAATTCTATCATCTCATGGAATTTCCAGGTTGTATTTACATGTAAAAACGGAAATGGCGGCTTCTCCGGATAAAATGCCTTCATTGCAAGATGAAGCATTACCGAGCTGTCCTTTCCAATTGAGTACAACATAACCGGCTTCTCGCACTCTGCGGCTACTTCACGTATTATGTATATTGCCTCTGCTTCGAGTTCGTCAAGATGTGATAATTCACCCATGTCTGTTACCATCCTTTTCTTTAATATTTATTGGATTCCTTCTTGTTGATAAGAATCTCTTCCTTGCTTCCGTCGCGCTTTTTGATATCCCAGGTCAGCGTATCCGGTGTGCTTTTTACTGTCATGAGACTTCCCATGCCTCCTATGTCTGCTCCAAGATAAAGAGCAATAGCGCCAAAATAACATTCCTTGATGCATGAGGCACAGCCCCAGCAGTCCTTAGGATATTTGATAAAGGCTTTTTTCTCTGAGTCCTGATATATCAGGCTTCCCGGGCATACACTTGTACACATGCCGCAGCCCTTACACTTTGCTTTATCAATCATTATGCTCATAACGCGCCTCCCTTCCGACAAGCTCTCTGTAAATCATATGAAGCTGCCCGTTTTCGTATCTGGAATTGACGTATTTCATCCAGTCATCACTCTTATCGGGATAATCCAGATTCTCAGCAAAGCTGTGCCATCTGGTCTCCTTTCTTGCACCAAGATGTGCTATGACCGAAAGACATACCGTAAGCCTCTCCTTAAGCTCATATATGAACATAAGCTCATGCATATCCGATGCATATAAATCACCGGTCAGCTCTATCAGATGATTTATCTTTTCCTTTGCCAGGGCAAGCTGCTTGCCGTTGAACTGATAATGTGTGGAAATACCGCCAGCGTAGTTGTCCATGACCTTCTGCATGGCTTCCTCGATAGCCTCTGTTGTAAACATCTGAGACCTTTCAGTGAGGAAATGGTCGTACTCTGAAGCTTTTGCGTCAAGCGCCTTTTTCTCATCAAATGCCGATGTGTCAAAACTTCCATCGGAGGTATCTGCATCAAGCTTTGAAACCATATCTATCGCAGCGATTTCACCCTCTACCATAGCTCCTGTAACGTATTTCTGTGGACATCCTCCTGCCACATCTCCAGCAGCATAAAGTCCGTGGATTGTAGTCTCACGCTCGGTATTTACCCAGTAGCCGCTCGCTGTGTGCCCACCTACGATATACGGCTCGGTGCCCTCTATCTCCACATTCTGCTCACTTGGATTCTTACCTGCCTCCACCCACTTGAGTGTCTGGCTTGGTGCCATGTTGAGATATGCCTTTCTTAATGACTCATCCTGCTGTGGTGAGATGCCCTCTGTCCTTAAGTAGCAAGGGCCTCTTCCCTCAAGATTTTCCATGACCGTTCCGTATACACGCTCTGATGTGGTGAGACCATATTTTGTCTCGTAAACCTCTCCAAGAGAATTGACCTGCTTTGCCCCGACTCCCTGTGCAATTGTTCCTGTCGGTGCGATTGTGTCCTTGCATCTGAGTGCGATAAATCTCATCTCAAAGGTGGTCATCTCGGCTCCGCTTCTTATGCCCATCGCATATCCGGCGCCTGTATTAAACGGTGGATACCACATCTTGTGCCTTGAAAAGCCGGGATTGTTTGGTCTGTATAAACCGGCCGCTCCGCCTGTAGCACACAGCACCTTTTTAGCCCTGATTTCATAGGCTGTAGCATCCTCGATTGAAAATCCGTATGCACCCTTTATGGTGTTGTCCTCAACTATATAGTCCGTGATATTGATTCTGTTTATCACTGTACA
>OGXA01000272.1_pt1 | contig 47122 bp, 32 predicted proteins | sample 1576171 | NCBI WGS metagenome assembly OGXA01 (sample SAMEA3541587, study PRJEB24748) | human gut metagenome | biome: human gut; feature: human-associated habitat; material: faeces | place: China | collected 2012 | reverse complement strand
GGATTCAGCCGATTAACTTTATGGTAAATACGCGCTTTGCTTCGCAGCTTTCGGGCGGCAGTGCGGTGAACGGGGAGCTGGGCGTTTCTGCGCTGGAATATGCAAATAACCTGTATACGATTATCGTGGGCGTTTTCGTGCTTGCGATTGCAAATATGGTGTTTCCGAAATTTTCCCGTATGACGGAGGATAAAAAGGAATTCGGACTGGCGGTCAGAGGGACGCTGAAATCGATGATTTTTCTGCTGATTCCCATGACGGTGGGACTGATGGCTCTGGCACAGCCTGTGGTTTCGCTGATTTACCAGAGAGGGGCCTTTGACGAAACGGCAACACAGCTGACGGCGGCGGCGCTGTTCTTCTTTGCATTGGGCATGGTTGGCTACGGCGTGCAGAATATTCTGAGCCGCGCCTTTTATGCGAATCAGGACGGGAAAACCCCGTTTTATTCGGGATTGATTTCTATCGTTATCAATGCGGTTTTGTGTTGGCTTTTGCTGAAGCCGATGGGGATTGGCGGTCTGGCGCTTTCTGCGGCGGTTTCCTCCACAGCGGCGGCAGCAGTGCTTCTGATTCCGGCGGTGAAGCAGTATCCCGATATTCTGGATAAGGGCTTTGTGCTCCAGATTGGGCGGATGCTTCTGGCGGCGGCAGGGATGCTTGTGCCGGTGCTTGGGTGCTGCTGCCGAGATTGGGCGGACGCGTGCTTGGGCAGATTCTGCTGCTTTGCATCTGCGGCGGCGTTGGCGTGACTGCCTACATGCTTTTTGCAAGGCTTCTGAAAATTGAGGAAGGTGAGTTTGTGTTCGGCATGCTGAAAAGGCTGCGGCACAGAGGAGGCGGGGAAACGACGCAAGGCGCACCCCGTAAGAGGAAAAAACGGAGAACGTATACGATGACAGAAAAAATTTCTGCGATAATTGAAGACAGCTTTTGCTTCCGCCTGCTTGCGGCAATCTGCACGTTGCTGCGCTCTGTCTGGATGAACAGCATTGCGTACAGCATTTATGCGGCAATTTGCAGGGGATTCAAAAATGCGTTTGAAAACAGCGCGATTCTTGGCTTTTTGCGTGCAAACTGGGACAGAAGGCTCAATACAAGGCAGGGGATTTTGCCGCGGTTCTGGCATAATCTGGTGCATTGGAGCGGCATGGCGGTGCGCAGAGAAAGCAACGGCCTTGCGGCGGCAATGGGCGAAAGCTTTTTCCTGCGCGTATTTAATCAGAATTTCCTGATTTTCTGTTTGGCAGGGATTGTGGCGGCGATTCCTGTTCTGCCGACGATGCTTCTGGCGGTTCTGGTTCTGGGAACCTTTGTGCTGTATTTCATTCAGCTTTTTCTGGGAAGAATCCGGATGCAGCGGACGAGTATGGTGAGCGTGCTTCTGGGCTGCTTTGGGGTTTGCATCCTGTATGCGGGGGTGACAAGCTATGCCTTCCCCTCCGCACTGTTGGCAATGAGCCTGTTCCTGATTCTGATGGCGGTATTCTTTGTGGCGAAGGATGCCATTGATACAGAAGAAAAGCTGAATTTTGTGCTTTGGGTGCTGATTACCGTAGGGGCGCTGATTGCACTTTACGCGGTATATCAATATATCATCGGGGTGGAAATGGATGCCGCATGGGTGGACGAGGAAAGCTTCGACATCACCACGCGTGCGTATGCAACCTTCAGCAACCCGAATGTGCTGGGGGAATACCTGATTCTGGTCGGTTCTCTGGCGGCAGGGATGATTTGGAAGATGAAAAACTGGTGCGGCAGATTATATTATACAGGCTGCTTCGGTGTGATTTGTTTGGGTCTTGTGGCAACGGGCTCCCGTGGGGCAATGCTTGGGCTGATGTTCTCGGCAGGACTTTTCGTGCTGCTTTCCGAAAAGCGGCTGATTCCCCTTGGGGTGGTACTGCTTTTGCTGATGCCGTTTATTCTGCCGGCAAGCCTGTGGGCAAGAATTGCAAGCTCCGTTACGATGAGCGACTCCTCCTCACTGTATCGTGTGTCGATTTATACGGCGGCGTTGGATATCATCCGTCATTATTGGGTGACGGGCATCGGGATCGGTGCATTTAATCAGATTTATCCGCTGTTCTCCTTTGAGGCGGCGAATGCGTATCACGCGCATAACCTGTTTTTGCAGGAATTTATCGAGCTGGGGATTGTCGGCTTTGCTGTACTAGTACTGCTGCTTTTGTTCTTCTTCCAGAGACTTTACAGCGGCATGCGGACGGCACCGAAGCGGTTCCGTTTTCTGCTGGGGGCAATCTTCGGCGGCTTTGCAGGGCTTTTGCTCCAAGGCTTGACGGATCACCTCTGGTTTGATTACCGCATTGTGCTGTTCTTCTGGTGCTTTATCGGCATCGGCATGGCAACGGTGCGCGTGGCGGAAAAGAAGGGCGAAAGAGAAACGGAGGAAATGAAATGACGGAAAAAAGAATGAAAATCCTCCATGTTCTGACAGACAGAAATATCGGCGGCGCAGGGCGTTGGCTATTGTATTATCTGAAATATCATAACAGAGAAAAATTTGCAGTGAAGGTGGTTTTGCCGCATGACAGCCTTCTGGTGGCGGCGGTGCAGGCATTGGATGTGCCTGTGCTTGCGATGGAGGAGATGGAGGACAAATCCTTCGACAGGAAGGCATTTCGGGCATTGACGAAAATTTTCCGCGCGGAAAGACCGGATATCGTTCATACACATGCGAGCATGACGGCGCGCATGGCGGCAAGACAGGCGAGAGTGCCATATATCTTCAATACAAAGCACTGCATGGAGGGCGCGCCCGGCGGACTGGCAAAGAAAATTCTCCGCAGAGAAATCAATGCGGTGTTCAGCGATAAAATCATTGCGGTCAGCAAGGCGGTACGCAGAAGCATGATTGCAGGCGGCACAAAGCCGCAGGAAATTGCGGTGGTTTATAACGGGATTGAGCGGATTCCCATTCCGAGCGCAGAGGAAAAGGCGGCACTGCTTTCCTCCTTTGGCGGCAAGGCAGGGGAGAAGGCGGTCGGCATGGTCGCGCGTCTGGAGGAAGTGAAGGATCATGAAACCTTTTTGCTTGGCGCGAAAAAGCTTCTGGACAAGCGAAAGGATGTGCGGTTTTACATCGTCGGGGACGGCAGTCTGCGCGAGCAGCTGGAACAGAAGGCGGCGGCGCTTGGCATCAGCGAGCAGGTGACGTTTACAGGCTTTTTGCAGGATGTGGAAAAAATCGAAGCGGCACTTGATATTGCGGTGATTACATCGAAGGCGGAGGCGTTGTGCCTTTCCATTCTGGAAAGCATGATTGCAGGGATCCCGGCGGTCGGGACGGACAGCGGCGGTGTGGCGGAGGTGATTCGCCATGGCGAAAACGGCTTTCTGATTCCTGTCGGGGACAGCGACGCACTGGCAGAGAGGCTGGACGAGCTGCTTGCGGATGACGCGAAGCGAAGCGCCTTTGGCGCACAGGCAAAGAGGGATGCCGAGGCAACCTTTTTGGCAGAGCAAATGACAAGAAAAATCGAAAAACTCTATCTGGAGAAAACATGCACAATAATATTTATTGCGCGGGCGGGCGCATGTGCGCGAAGAAAAATACACCGCATTATCCGCAAAAAGCGGCACAATGGAAAAACAACGCCTTCTCTTCATCAAAACAACGGCATGTTTTCACTAAAAATACACCTTCTTTTTTAAAAATTACAGCATATTTTTTTCAGGGTAATGAAACGACTGATTATCAGCAATGACGGAAATACACAAAGCGGCACTGTTTCTTCAAGTAAAAATATACCATTCATGTCCGATGAACATGCAAAAGAACAAATATCTATTTAAGAATCCAGTCGCTCTAAACCGGAATTCTACAAATAAACATGACGAACACGCAATAAAAAACAAAAGATAAAAATCTTCCATATTATCAATAAATTCAAGAAATATCATTCATGTTAATTAAAAAATTAACTTTGCAATGATAAACACAAACACTATAAAAACACATGAAAAATATAAAATTTATCTATCTTTTAATTTTGTTATGCTGTACTATTTGTAAAATAGATGCACAACCTCCTCATACTTTTACACAATATAAGACATCCGATGGATTATATCAAAAAACGATTATGCATATTCTCCAAGACACCAAAGGATTTATTTGGTTTGCCACTTGGGATGGAATTTATAAATTTGATGGTTATCATTTTAAAAATTACAAAAACAGAAAAGGGAATAATAATGGATTCAATAACAGCCGAATAGACTATTTAGCGGAAGGAGAACAGTCATATCTATGGATGATAAGCTACGATTTACAAGTATACCGCTTCGATATGGAAAACGAAATTTTCTTGTCATTACCATATTCTAACTATCAGGCAGAATCAATTCATCCATCCCACTACGGCCATACATGGATTATAACAAACAAAGGAGACCTTATTGAAGCTTATAATTCTACAGATAGAAAAACATTACGTGCTTATAATTTTTTCGATAAAAACCATTTATCCAAAAGCAAAGTATATAACTTATTGGAAGATGATAAAAACAATTTATGGATTCTTTCACAAGCAGGAATCTATAAATTAATATTCAACAAGAATCATTTATATACCATTCATTACTACAAATTACCTAATTCTGTGTACGATGCAACTGAAACAGATACAGATATTTACTTCTCTGGAAGCAAAGGTCGCATCTGGCAGTATAATAAGAAAAATAATAAATTTACATTATTTTATACTGCAACCCAAAGTAATATAAACATTATACGCAACATAGGTTCCAATAAATTATTTCTCGGTACAAAAGACGACGGAATATTAATTTATGAAATATCCCAGGGAACTACTGCACATTTCACAGCTCAAACAAACAAAGAACTTAAAAATAACTACATTAAAGAAGTCTTTATAGATAGCAGGAATGAAGTTTGGATACGTTCCGCAAATACATTGGGAATAACTCATCTTTCTTTTAATCCAGTTCCACAACTAAAACACTTTACCATTAAAGATAGGTATAATGAGCAGACAGTCAACTCCCGACCTGAAATGTACGTGTGTGAAGACATAAATCACAATCTATGGATACATCCTTCAGGAGGAGGATTAGGATATTATGAAAGAAAAACAAATATACTTAAGCCATTTTTCAATACTGAACGCCAATCAGGATGGGATTCAGAAAATAAAGTCACAGCTATATTCTCTGACAGACAGGGAAATCTTTGGCTTGGCTCTTATAACAATGGATTAGAAAAAGTCACATTTAATACTAACCCATTTCATCTATATCAAAATGTCCCTTCAGATAATGAATCACTTGAAAATTACACACGTGCAAATTTCCAAGATAGCAAAGGAAATATATGGATGGGAATAAAGGACCAAACCATACGAATATATGACAATAACTTACATTTTAAAGGATTTCTCACCAAAGATGGTTCTATATCACCTTTTCAAAAAGATAAAATTGGAACAGCATATTGTTTTACAGAGGACCATAAAGGGCGTATCTGGATAGGAACAAAAGGAGATGGAATAATTATAGCAACTCCTCTGCAAAAAAATAAGTACGCATTAAATTATCACATGCATGAAACAACAAATTTGCATAGTTTAAGTGACAACAATGTATATAGCATGTGTGAGGATAAATACAAACGTATGTGGATAGCCACTTTTGGAGGAGGAGTCAATTATGTAAATTTAAATACTAATGACTATATATTCTATCATTCTGCCAACTCTCTAAAAAAATATCCAATAAATCTTTGTAGTCGTGCTCGATATGTAATAAGCGATAGCATAGGAAGAATATGGATAGGAACAACCAACGGATTACTACTTACAGATGTAAGCTCAACTCGTGCAGAAGATATAACCTTCAAACATTATACATACGATGATACAAATCCCAATAGTCTTAGCAACAATAATATACACCAAATTTTATTTAGTAAAATAAATGGAAATATTTATCTTGCAACTTTTGGAGGAGGACTAAACAAAGCAATACAAGATAATAATGGGAACCTGCTTTTTCAAGCATATACTACCCAAAATCATTTACCTGCTAATGTTATTTTATCCATAGAGGAAGATAATAAAGGCAACCTATGGTTAGCTACAGAAGAAGAATTATGTAAATTCAACCCTTCTACTAAAGAAGTTATAACATACTCATCCTGGGATCTTCCCACTTATTTTAAATTTAATGAAGGAGAAGCATTACATACTCCAAACAACTATTTACTATTCAATACATTCAAAGGTGCACTCTATTTTCACCCCGACTCAATTCGAAATAGTGAATATATTCCTCCTATTGTATTTACCCAATTTCAATCAGGAGAGAAAATCATAACACCTTCTGATAGTAGCTTGATTCATAAAAACATAGATGATATCTATCAAATAACATTACCACACCACCAAAATGCATTCAACATTCAGTTTGCTGCATTAGACATGAAAAATCACGATAATCTGTTTTATGCCTATAGACTGGATGGATTCGAAACAAACTGGAACTATATAGGACAAGAACGTTCGGCCAACTACACCAATCTCCCTAAAGGTCATTATATTCTAAAAGTCCGCTCTACAAACAGTGACGGTATTTGGGTAGATAATACTCGAAGCATAGACATAACAGTTTTACCCTCATTTTGGGAAACACCATGGGCATATCTACTATATACACTTCTTATTTCAGTAATAATATTTATTACTTCCTATATTTTATTTGTTATCTATCGACTAAAACATAAGGTTTCTATCGAACAAGAAATATCTGATATCAAATTACGTTTTTTTACAAATATATCTCACGAACTTCGTACTCCACTTACACTAATAACGGGACCGGTAGAACAGTTACTAAACAATAAAACCATAGAAGATAAAGCTCGTGAACAATTACTTATCATAGAACGAAATGCCAATCGAATGCTTCGTTTGGTCAATCAAATTCTTGATTTCAGAAAAATACAAAATAAAAAGATGAAAATGCATGTACAGCAATTTGATCTCCTTCCTTTCATACGCCAAATCATGGAGAATTTTAATTATTTGGCAAATGAGCAACATATCAACTTATCATTAAATGCTCCTGAACACCCAGTTATTTTATGGGCTGATATCGACAAATTGGAAAAAATCATTTTCAACTTAATATCAAATGCTTTTAAATACACTCCCAAAGAAAAAAATATTATAGTAAAAGTAACAGAAAATGAAAAAATCATATCTATCAGTATCATAGACCAAGGTATTGGAATGACTAAGAATCAGCTAAAACGCTTATTTATACGTTTTGAAACCTTTTCCGACCAACATATCCATACTCAAGAAAGTACAGGAATAGGATTATCGCTAACCAAAGAACTTGTAGAAATGCATAATGGAACTATTACAGTAGAAAGCCAACCTAACGAAGGAAGTTGTTTTACTGTAAATCTACAAAAAGGTAACGGTCATTTCAGTCCTAATACAGAATTCATAGTATCCGATGATATTATGAATAAAACCATAAAACCAATAATGGCCAATAATACGATTATTACAACCACAGAAGATTCAGAACAAAAAACAGAAGAAAACAAAGATTCAATTTTATTGGTAGAAGATAATGATGAGCTTCGCCGCTTTCTTAAAACAATATTAGCGGAATCTTATTCTATCTTAGAAGCAGACAATGGAGAAACAGGTATAAAAATTGCTTTAGAGCAATTGCCCGATATTATTATTAGTGATATCATGATGCCTCAAAAGAATGGTATAGAACTATTGAATGAACTAAAAAACAATATATCAACCAGCCACATTCCTATAATTTTACTTAGTGCTAAATCGTCTATCGAAAGTAAACTAGAAGGGATGCAATATGGTGCAGACGACTATATAACCAAGCCATTTAGTGCAACTTACTTAAAAGCCCGAATACACAACCTAGTAGAACAACGCAAACGTTTGCAACAAATTTATTGTCAGACACTGTTTTCTCCAAAATCAGAAAAGAAATCCGTAAAAGAGGAAAATATGCCTGTATTATCTGCATCAGACCAGAAATTTATGGATAAACTTATCCAAACAATAACAGAAAACATGGATAATTGTGATTTTTCTGTAGACAATATGGCTTTATCTGTTGATATGAGCCGTTCAAACTTTTTCAGAAAATTAAAAGGCATAACAGGACAATCACCTATTGATTTCTTAAAACAAATGAAAATGAAACGAGCTTTACAATTAATAGAAAATAAAGAATATAATATTTCAGAAATAGCTTATATGGTAGGATTCAATGACGCCCATTACTTTAGTAAATGTTTCAAGCAAACCTATGGCATATCTCCTACCGAATATAAAAATAATATTGATAGGTAATATTTATTATCACTAGACTTTATACAGAAATACAGGCTGATTATTTGAAACCTGTATTTCTGTATAAAAATTATTTCTTACTTTCCAGAATAATAAGAACTCCATTCTTTTAAATCTGGAAAAACAACATCTATTTTTATACGATCAGCTTCATCACGAGTCAAAACTTTCGCCCAAGATACGCGTCTGGAAATATCAGCCCCTTCACCTCTATTATTATATTCCAAATAACGAGCAGTCTGTTCATTCTGAGGATTCCCCCAATTATGCCACCCTTCAGGACGGATATGTTTTCCCAGATAACAATTCATAAACAAGGTATAGGCTGCTTCACGCCAGGGACGCCCTAAGTAAACTTTCAAATCATCTTTTCCCGTCAACTTACATTCATTAAAAATATATCCAAATGGATGTGAAGCAGGAGTAGATGCAGCCGTAATATAAGAATCAGCCTTACTGTGTATAACACAATGTTCGAACCAGCAAGTAGCAGGACCAAAAATAAAATCGGTAGTTCCTTCTATATAAGTATTGTAAAAATAAAAACGTCCATATTTGTTTCCCGTAAATACTGTATCCTGATTTCCTAACAAACGACAATTTATAATAACCGATTCTGTTCCCTCTAAATGTAAGGCTACCGCTTGTCCCTGCATTTGAGAAGCATTCTCAATTGTCAGATTTTCTAAACGAATACCATCGCCATGCACCAAAACAGTGTACGAACTGAATGTCCCCATGTTATTTTTATTAGCATTGTCGTCATAAGATATTATGGTATTTACCGGATCATCTCCTATCAGACTTATATTACACCATGCAGCCGGAATAACCAGTTTTTCACGATATATGCCAGGCTTTACTTTTATGACACTACGCTGCTCCTGGTATACAAGAACTGAATTTACGGCTTCTTGAATTGTCAAATAATCACCACTGCCATCCTGAGCGACAACTTTCAAGTAAGTAGGTTCAGCAAAAGCTGAACCACTTACTATTATCGCAATAATTAACCCAATTACATATTTCATAATATATTATTGTTGTCTAAATCCATATCCATTAGTAATACCTGAATTTAAAAGAACCTGATATGTATTAGGAATCAAATGAATTGGTGGATTTTTAGCTGCATAATCAGCGTCCGTATACCCAGCAAATAAATTTGTAGCATAATCACTTTCATAATTTAACATATCAATACCCCAATTTGTTTGTTGATACCCATCTTCTTCTAAAATTCGAGCTTCCTCACTACCAGGAATTATATATCTAAACAGTCCTTTAATTGCTACATTTGTCATATTTTGCGATGCAACATTAGGTACTAAACTTCCCCAATCATCATATTGTCCTCTCCAACCAGGAAATAAAACTGGATCATTTTCTTTACCTTCTGGAGTTTGAGTTGTTAATCTATATCCGTACATTGCCTTAGCATCAACCATTTTAGTCCAAATATAAGCAGGAATCTGATTCCCATTTTCAAATTCATAGTATCCTTTGTTTCGAATGCCATCTATAATAGCTTTCATTTTTTGACGAGTACTCACAGCAACTTCAGGAAGTATTCCAGTACGAATAATATCAAATCTTCTCATACCTTCACCACTGAATTCTAGTGCACGTTCTTTAATAACTGCATTATATACAGAACCACAATCTGTCACAAACTTGTTAAAATTAGGATCATTATTATGAGGAAAAGCACGATTATGAACGATTTTCAAATACATTAAAGCAGATCCATCATTTCCTAAAGCAGCATAAACTTCCGCTAACATTAAATATACATCTGATATACGCATATAAGAAATATTAATTCCAGAAGTTCCATAAGATTGTGTGTTAGGAGCTGGCAATCTATTCCAATCATATTTATTTGTACCTGGACCACAACCTCTACCCCATGCACTTCTATCAAAAGACTGAATAAGTTCTTGCCCTTGTCCATTACTACCTGTTACAGTAACAGAAACATCACGACGCATATCGTTATTGTCAAACCAACCATAATAAAAATGAACCTGAATTCTATCTTGTCCACAAGCAACACAAGGAGCTTGCCCATTTCCTCCTGTAGAAGGACGACCTATATAAGCTGGACGATCAGAACTATAATTATATTCTTGAGGTATTTCATATACTGATTCATCCGCTAAAGTCATATTATCTCCAGAATGCATTTGTTGAAATGTATATTGATAAGGATTACCATATTCTTGGCCATTTTTACCTACACCACGAGGATCAGTTGTATGTAAAACAACAGTACCTGGATTATCTACACATGACTGAAGATAAGTTTTAGCTATTTCATATAATTTCTTCCAATCACTACGACGTCCATAAATAGCACCATTTTTTTCAACACTCCAATCATCGAATGATAATACATTTCCATCACCATCTGTATGAAAATTAGATCCTAAATCTGTACGACGAGTTGCATATCCTCCATTATATAAACATAATCTTCCTATCAGGCCTTGTACATAAGTACGATTCATTACATCAGCACGAGTAGTACCTTCACCAGGACGAAACATATGAGGTTCCACTTCTATTAATTTCTTTATATGATAATCATAAATTGCATATCTTGAAACAAGTCCTTCCGCCTTTTCTCCAGCATGTATTACATGAGGAACATCACCATACCACCGACATAATTCCCAATAACAAGTAGCCCGCAGTGCTACAGCCTGACCATAAATGTCAGAAAGACTATTAGGTTCACCAGTCATTATTTCCTCAAAATTATTTAAAGACTCAAAACTAGTAATTAATGAATTTGCTATTGAAATTGTTTTATACAATTCTGTAAAAACTTCTGTTCCTTCCCCCGAATCAATATTATAATTAGAAGTACCATTAGGATAAAACCATTTTTCACTAATACCAGCATTTCCAGGATCATAAAGATCCTGCGAATCTTCAATATCTGATCCCCAAACAGGATTCCAGAAAAAGCCAACAGAATGGAGACTTCTATTAGCACGTAAAGTTTCATATCCATAATATAATGCTGAACGAGCTGATTCCTCATCAGAAAAAACAAATTCACGGTCAACTGTACCAGGAGAAGTAACACTAAGGTAATCGTCACAACCAATAAAAATAAAACCTAGTACAAACATTAAAACTATATTAATTTTTTTCTTATTCATAATATCATATTTTTATCATTTATAAACCTCAAAATGTAATATTAGTACCAAATGTATATGTACGAGCCCTAGGATAAGTACCAAAATCCATATTTAATGTTGGAAATATTCTCAAATTACCAAATGTTCCCGAACCTTGAGGAGTTGCATTTACTTCAGGATCAATGCCTGAATAACCTGTAACAGTAAATAAATTTGAACCAGTTAAATAAAAACGAACTTTTCCAATATGTATCTTCTTCAAATATTTTTGTGGTAAAGTATAACCTATAGTTAAAGTTGATAGACGTAAATAAGATCCATTTTCCAACCACTCAGAAGAAGTTATTCCACTTTGATGATACGGTAAATGATATTTAGCATTCATGTTTAGAGCATTTAACTCTTCAGGATTTGTAACTGCGTATAAGTTTCCACTATCATCTACATTGTAAACTTTATAACAATCTGCAATCCAAGAAGCACGTTGTGCTCCAATTCCATCAAATTCTTGTCCAGAAGCATTAATCATTGCATTTACATTATAAACTTTTCCTCCAGCACTCCAAGTAAAATTAGAAGAAAGATCCCAATCTTTATAACCAATATTAAATTGAAAACTACCATTATGTCTAGCAACAACTTCTCCCAAACAGGTTGCATCATCTAAATCCACAATTCCATTTCCATCCGTATCATAAAATTTAGCAGCTCCAGGAAAAGCTGTTTGTCCTTCAGGTAAATTAAAAGGATGTTTATAAGTAGCCGTTAAAGCATTTGATATATCAGGAACTCCATCTTTTAATATATACTGTCCATTTTGATAATAAAAATCATTAACAGTATAATATCCATCACTTACAAAACCACGTACAAGTCCTATTGCTTTTCCTTCTTCAAACATAAAATCTTGTTTAGGAACCAATGAAGAAGACCCCCAATTAGATGTATACAAATATTGGTCGGCATTAGCTAATTCGTCCAAATTATTTCGATTATAATTATAGATAGCACCTATATTAAATCGAAAATCTTTTCTATTAATAATATCAAAATTCAAAGATAATTCAAATCCTTTATTTGAGGTTTTACCAAAATTTTGAAATTGATAAGTGTACCCTGTAGTATTATCAATTGGAACTGCCATTAACAAATCTTTCGTTGTATTCCAATAAATCTCCATACTACCATTTAATCTATTATTTATAAATCCAAAATCAATACCTAAATTACGAGATATTGTTGTTTCCCATTTTAAATTAGGATTAGCCAACAGACCATCAGGACGATAAAATGAACTAAATTCACCGTTTATAGGAGTATGATTACTACTAGATCCAACACTTGACCATGTTTCTTTCCATAAATTAGCATCTATATTATCACTACCAGAAGTTCCCAATGATAAACGCAACTTCAAATTAGACAACCATCTTTTTGTTCCCTGCATAAATGGTTCTTCAGAAACTCGCCATGCTAAAGCACCAGCAGGAAAATATCCCCAACGATTATTAGGTGCAAACTTTGAAGAACCATCAGCACGAAATGTCCCTGTTAATAAATAACGATCTTTTAATGTATATGAAAAACGTCCAAAAAAAGAAACAGTTCGTCCTGGATTATTTATAGTATTTATACTAGAATATGATGTTGTAGCTGTATGAATAAGTGCTATAGTTGTTTTATAATCAAAACGATCAGGATAACCTCTACCTTCTAATTTTGATGATTCAGAATCAGTATTAATAAACTCATTACCAATCAATATTGAAAAATCATGAGTATCACCTAAAGTTTTATTATAATTAAACGTGGTAACAGATCTCAAACCTTCACTTATTCCTCTTGTAAGACTTGCTCTTTTATCTCCATTGGTATATCCATTTTCATAGTATGTATCCTTAGAAGAACCTCGGTTAATAGAGAATTCTGTACGTGCAGTTAAACCCTTAATTATTTCCCACGACAAAGCAGCAGATCCTCTTAAAGAACGATCATAAGAACGATTAGTTATATCGTTTATTAACTCAATAGGATTATGTTTGTCATCTATATTAGCAACTCCAAAACTAAATCCCGAAGCAACTTCTGAATAATCTACACCACCTAAAGGATTATCAATAGGACGATAACGATAAGCTCCTGAAACATTTGAACCTTTTCCATTAGTAACATCTTCTCTTCCATTCAAATTAATTTCGCTATATCGCAAATCGAAATCAAAAATAAGATTATTAAGTAATTTTTGTTGAAATTTCAAAGAAGTATTAAATCTATTATAATCTGAGTTTATTTTAATTCCTTCATCATCAATATATCCTAATGAAAATATAACTTTTGTTTTATCCGACCCTCCTGATATACTAACATTATGACTGTGAGATGAAGCAGTACGCAATACATCATTTGTATAATCATGAGCTGTTACATTTGCATAGTCAGCGTAATGATTACCATATTTACTTCCTAATCCAAAATATTTCTCTACTGCATCTTTATTTGATTCTCCTCTAGAGGCTGCATAACTCCAATTATGTAATATATATTCTTGAGCAGACAATGTTTCTAAAGTTTTTGCTGCATGTTTCATTTGGATATAGCCATCATATGAAACAGAAATTTTACCTTCTTTTACACCTTTAGTTGTAACAAGAATAACACCATTAGCACCACGTGCACCATAAATAGCTGTAGAAGAAGCATCTTTTAAAACATCTATAGTCTCAATATCTGAAGCTGAAATATCATCCAAATTACTTACAGGAAAACCATCAACAACATAAAGAGGTTCATTAGACTGAGTTATTGACCCTCCTCCACGCACTCTCACTGATATAGTAGCTCCAGGACGCCCATCTTGTGAAATAACATTAACACCTGGAAGTCTACCTTGTAAAGCTTGAGACACATTTGATACTGGGTTAGCTGCAATATCTTTTCCTTGAACAGAAGCAACTGCACCTGTTAAATCTCTACGTTTTACAGTCCCATACCCAATAACTACAACTTCTTCCAAAGCTTGCATATCATCTTTTAAAACGATATCTACTACCGACCGATTATTGACCTTTACTTCCTGAGTAGAATATCCTATATAAGAAAATACTAAAACAGAATTACCCGATGGTATTTCTAAGCTATATTTACCATCTATATCTGTAATGGTTCCTGTTGTAGAAGCATTTTTAATAGTAACATTAACTCCAATCAAGGGTTCATTCTTTGAATCAGTGACGATTCCAGAAACGGTTCTTTTCTGTGCCATGATATTTTGCACACAAAGTATCATCAGAATAAAACTAACAATACTGAAATGTTTGATTAATTTGTTTTTCATTGACTTAAGATTTAAAATTCATATGGGCAAATTTATGCTATAAGCAAAATAAGAAAAGGTAAAAACTGACCAAAGAAGTAGAATAAATGATATTCAGCAAGAATTTCGTAACGTATGGACATAAAAAAAGGAGTACCGCTGTACTCCAACCTTTGTTAACCTTAAATCTAATACTATGAAAAACACAATGCAAAGATACGGACTTATAGGAAACTAACAAAAAAAGAGATAAGAAAAATATGCTTTATAACACGTTTTAAGAAAAGCATGAATTTCTCATCTCTTTTTTAACAATTTGTTTATAATCCAAGCTTTGCAGAAATTTCCAACATTTTCTTAATAGGCCGGATTGCCTTATCGGCGATTTCATTATCAACTATTACTTCAGGCCACTCATACTTCAATGTATTATACAATTTTTCGAGTGTATTCAAACGCATGAAGTTACATTCATTACATGCACAAGTACTGTCTTCGGGAGGAGCTGGAATAAAATTCTTTTCCGGACATTTCTTTCTCATTTCATAAAGAATTCCACTCTCCGTAGCCACTATAAAGTTCTTTTTGTCACTAGCAATAGCATGCTTCAACAAACCGGCTGTTGATCCTACCTTATCGGCAAGTTTAGCCACTGCACCTTTACATTCAGGATGTACCAGCACATCCGCATCAGGATATTGCTTTTTCAGTTCGATGATTTTCTCAACAGAAAATTTTTCATGTACATGACAAGCACCATCCCAAAGTAACATGTTCCGGTTAGTAATAGAGTTAATATAATTACCCAAATTTTTATCAGGACCAAAAATTATTTTTTGTTCCTTTGCAAAACTCTCTACTATCTGCTTGGCATTAGTAGATGTAACCACTACATCAGTCACTGCCTTTACCGCAGCACTGGTATTGACATACGAAATAACAGTATGATCAGGATGCTCTTTGACAAACTGAGAAAACTTATCAGCTGGACAACTGTCGGCAAGTGAACATCCGGCATTGAAATCAGGAATCAGAACTTTTTTATCCGGACACAATATTTTAGCAGTTTCTCCCATGAAGTGTACTCCACACATCACAATTATATCTGCATCTGTTTTAGCAGCCCATTGTGCCAACGCAAGACTGTCTCCAATAAAGTCAGCAATTTCCTGTATTTCGTCAGCCTGGTAGTAGTGCCCCAGAATTACGGCATTCTTTTCTTTACGCAACTTGTCTATCTCAGCTTTCAGATCAAGCGTCTTATCTACGGGTTCAGTTACATAACCCTTTTTCAACCATTCTTCTTTATTCATTATTAGATTATATTTTTTCTTCTTTTTTGAAAGAATATATGATAGTTATAATAGCCCGTTAATAGTGTTAGTAAAAAGAATACCAGATTTCTTGCTTTTTAGGTTATAAATATCCGAGCATGAGATATTAAATAGCCATTAACAAGCTTATGTCTTGATATTACACGATTTACCGCTTCTATTAACTATTTGTTGATATGTCGCAAAGTTAAAAACTTTCCCCTTATTCACTTCCGATTTTTGGCTAAAAAATATGTTTAAACTTGTGATGAAACTTTCTGTTAAGTTTCTTGGAATGTTTGTTTTGTGAAAGCTATAATGTTTTCTTCGGATAATACAAGATTTATTTTTCATTTTCTTTGCTTAGGTTTTTTACACCTTTTCCACCGTTTTCAACAAGGTTATAAATATAGTTTCTATCTTTGTGAACGAATAAAGATTGAATTATGTCTGAATTGAGAAAACTGAAAATAACTGAAATGAACCGCTTGTCGGTGGAGGAATTTAAGGAAGCTGAAAAATTTCCATTGGTAGTTGTACTGGATGAAGTTCGTAGCTTGCACAATATAGGTGCTGTATTCCGTACTTCAGATGCTTTTTTGGTTAATTGTATTTATTTATGTGGCATTACTGCTACACCTCCTCATCCAGAGATGCATAAGACGGCCTTAGGAGCTGAATATACTGTTGATTGGAAATATTGTAAACAGACACAAGAAGCTGTAAATGAACTTCATGCAGAGGGATATACTGTACTGGCTATTGAACAGTGTGAAGGGAGTACAATGCTCGATCATCTGGTTTTAGACCCCAATAAAAAATATGCCATTGTTATGGGAAATGAGGTAAAAGGCGTACAGCAGGAAGTTGTAGATATGTGTGACGGATGTATTGAAATACCTCAGTACGGTACAAAGCATTCACTGAATGTATCTGTTACTACTGGTATTGTTTTATGGGAGTTTGCCAATAAAATGATGAAAAGATAAAAAGATACATCCTGGTTTCAGACAGTTAAAACCAGGATGTATTATTGTTGATAAACATATTGATAACTTGTTAATTTATTGATTTACAGCGTTGTTATAATTGTCCGTTCTCAACAAGAGTAACAATTCTTTCTATCATCTTGTCTTCATCATCTGGATGATATTCTTTTTTCAGACTGGCTCCAAACAATGCTGCAAAAGCTTGGTAAAATCCAGCTTTGAATGGTCCCATAAATGCTTTTACCAACTGATAAGATGACTGATTACATTCTCTGTTAACCAGTTTTATCAGTAATTTACCTTGTGCGAAGGTAAGTTTCTTCATTCTGGGGGTATATTGTTCCTTCAGTCCTTTCTCTACCATCTTTATATGGCGTGTGCGGGCTTTGTCATTAGGCAAGGTTTGCAAATACTCGTAGGTTTCGATAACGGCTCTGTTAATTTCTTTAGCCAGAGGGAGAGTTTTCTTTACGTCCCTTACAAGCTTATAATAATATCGCTCCTGTTTTTTGCTTTTAAATCTCAGACGTGGGTATACATATATATTTCTCAGCGTTATACAAGGTATAGTATCTCCCTGATATACACAAACGGGAACCATATATCCCTTTGTTTCCGATTGGGAATGCTTTTGTGCGTTGGCTTTCAGTGCAAAAGCTGTTAGCAGAAATAGTAATATGTATACACTATTTTTCATGAACGCAAAAATACGCATAATAATGAAGTCATGTCTGATAATACGAATTTTTAACTTATAAAGGTCGTTGAAAAGCTGTGAATAGGATGTTGATAAGAGTGTTTATTGTTTGTATATTAGCAAGTTATACTGTCGTTAATCTGCAAGCTCAATCCAACTGGATTGAATGGAAGGAAGATGTTTCTGAAGCAGAGGAAATGAGTGGATGGCAAGAACAATACGAATTTTTGAGTGAATTGGCTGAACATCCTTTTAATATTAACACAATAACGAAAGAACAACTGGAGCAGCTACCTTTCCTTTCCGATAAAATCATAGAAAATATCTTGTATTATATATATAAATATGGTCCCATGGTGAGTAAGAAAGAGCTGTTGGGTATAGAAGGTATGGACTGGCAGACCAGAAGATTTTTAGAGGACTTTATTTATATTGGAGCGTCTGATAAAGAGGAAGATAAAGTTTATTGGAAAAATGTGTTGAAGTATAATAAACAGGAGTTGTTAACACGTGTGGATATCCCCTTGTACATGAAATCCGGATATGCTGATCATAGCGAAGAAGTCTTAGAAAAATATCCTAACCGTAAGTATTATGGTAATCCGGTTTATCATAACTTACGTTATCGGTTTCAGTATCGAAATCAATTATATATGGGGCTGACTGCTGAAAAAGATGCTGGAGAGCCTTTCTTTTGTAAATACAATAAAAAAGGATATGATTTCTATTCTGCTTATTTCTTTTTACAGGATGTAAAGAAGCTGAAGTCGTTGGCGATAGGTAATTATCGGGTAAGTTTTGGGTATGGACTGGTTATTGACACAGGAGGGTTTAGTTTTGGTAAGTCAGGTTCATTAGGAACCATGAACCGGTTTGGGCGGGGAATTGCTAAATATACTTCTACGGATGAAAACAATTATTTGCAAGGAATCGCTGCTACTTATAAGTTGAAAAAACGTTGGACATTGTCTGCTTTTTACTCATTTCGTAAAAAGGATGCACGGGTAGAAGATATGTTTATAAGATCGTTGAAAACAGATGGATTTCATCGGTTGAAGAAAGATATGGAAAAGAAAAATATGGTAAACAATCAATTGATTGGGAGTAATTTAACATATAATGGAAAAACTGTTGAATTGGGTTTAACAGGTGTTTATACGGTTTTCAACAAGGTGTTGAATTCTGATTTACGTCCATATAATTTGTATTATCCCCGAGGAAAATATTTTTTCAACATAGGAACAAACTACAAATTTTTTCTCCACAAATTTATATTTTCAGGAGAGACAGCTTTCGATAAATCAGGCAAGATTGCTACATTAAATATGTTGAGTTATTCACCGGCTGTTCATACTAGTTTATTACTTATTAACCGATATTATGACAAGCGTTATCAGGCTATTCATGCAAATGCTTTCGGAGAAAACTCACAGCTTCAAAATGAAACAGGCGTTTATATAGGGTTGGAATCTAGTTATTTAAGGAAATTGAAAATCTTATGTTATGCCGATTTCTTTCATTTTGTCTATCGGAGATATCAGGTTGATAGAGATCATACATCCGGTATCGATGGTTTGTTTCAATTAAGTTATTCACCTATTAATTCACTGGTGATGTTAATAAAGTATAGTCATAAGAATAAGGCAAAGAATTACACTTCAGACAGTGACGGAAAGTACGTGTTACCTTATATCCGTCAGCGTATACATTATCAACTTTCTTATAAACCTTGTGAAATATTCTGGTTAAAAACTGCCGCAGAATATGTGCGTACTTCTTATTATAAGAATATAAACAGTTCGAATGGAGGATTTGTTAATGGTACACTTGGTACAAAACTATCTTTTATTCCTATGCAAATATCATGTAGCGGGGCTTGGTTTCATACACAAAGTTATGATTCCCGTATTTATATGTATGAGCCGGGATTGTTATACGCCTTCTCTATGTCCTCTTTTTATGGCAAGGGAAGTCGTTGGGCAGTCAACTTAAAATATAGTTATAAAGATCGGTTTATTATTCAGGGGAAATGGGGGATAACTTGTTATAATGACCGTGATAAAATAAGTTCCGGAACTGAAGAAATTCAGGGAAACCGTAAAGCTGATTTACAATTACAGTTGAAAGTAAAGTGGTAATCGAAATATATTGTGTACTTTTGCTTGTGAACTAAAACTAATATGACTTATGTCAACAGTTATTTATCCTTCTCCTATATTTGGTCCCGTGCATAGCCGGCGACTAGGTGTTTCGTTGGGAATAAACTTGCTTCCTGCCGATGGTAAGTTTTGCACATTCGACTGTATCTATTGTGAATGCGGATATAATAAAGATCATCGTCCTAAACAGAAACTTCCTACCCGCGAAGAAGTGCGCGAGGCGTTGGAACATCGTTTAATCGATATGCAAGCAAACGGTCCTGTTCCTGATGTACTGACATTTGCAGGTAACGGAGAACCTACGGCGCATCCTCATTTTCCGGAAATTATAGATGACACATTAGCATTGCGTGATAAATATTTCCCTCATGCAAAAGTCAGTGTGCTGAGTAATTCCACCTTTATTCACAAGGAAAAAGTATTCAATGCACTGAATAAGATAGATAACAACATATTGAAACTTGATACGGTTGACGCAGAATATATTCAGCGGGTAGACCGTCCGTCGGGAGCTTACGATGTTAATAAGATTGTTGAAACGATGAAAGCTTTTAAAGGAAAGCTGGTTATCCAGACTATGTTTATGAAGGGAAAAACAGACGAAGGTAAGGATGTTGATAATACATCCGACCGTTTTGTACTTCCCTGGATTGAGATTGTTAAACAGATTGCTCCCCGTCAGGTAATGATTTACACAATAGACCGTGAAACCCCTGATCAGTCTCTGCAAAAAGCTACACACGAAGAACTGGACCGTATTGTGGAATTGCTTAAGAACGCCGGTCTGCTTAACAGCAGAGCCTTCGCGCAAGCATACACCGCCGCCACCCCGAAGGGCTTTGTTTTCGGAAATCGTACCGCCGGAAATCGTTACATTCGTTGTGCCATACAGAAAAACGCCGCCACCGAATTGTTGCGCGCTATTTCCCGTTAGCGTACCGCCCTTGATATTCAGCTCAGTAACGCCGAAGAATGCTGCGACTGCGCCGCCGCTTCCCTTTGTAACCTTATTGCCGGAAATTTCGCCGTTGTTAATAGTGATTGTAATTTTCTTACTTTGCTGCGGGAAGGTGACAACACCGCCGCCGTAGTCAAGTGCCTTATTTCCGGTAATTTTGCCGCCGTTCATTTCAAAGGAGGCAGGTCGAGCGACAAACAATGTATCGCCGCCACTTGCATTGGCATAGTCGGCAACATAAACCCCTGCACCATAACTGCCCTGACCGGATGTCTTGTAGGTGCTGTTGTTGGAGATCGTGCCGCCGTTCATGACCATCGTTGAACCGATGATTGCAACACCGCCGCCGCCATTTGCCGTATTGCCGCTAATTTCGCCGCCGTTCATGGTAAAGGTACTGCCATTGCCAAGCAAAATACCGCCGCCCAATTCATAGTTACTATTTGTGTTGTTACGAATGACTGCTCCGTTCTCCATTGTTATCTTGACACCATTGTTCGCCAAAATGCCGGAACCAAACTGAGCCACTTTATTGTTTTCCAAGATGGCTCCGCTTTGCAGCACAATGGTACCACCACTTACAGCCTTAATAATAGAATCGGTTTCCGCAGCATGTGTCGCCGCCACAGAATACTCCGCACCATCAATCACAACATCCTTGAGTGTCAAAGATGCAGACGTACCCTTCAATTCAATCATATAGCTGCCAAGGGTATACCGATGGATTGTCTTTCCGCCAAGGTCCCAGTTCTCTGTTCCTGTAACCTGATATACACTTTTAAGGAAAATATCGCTGGTACCATTTGCATCCGCAAGCTCGTTTGCCTTTTCAATCGTCTTTACAGCAGTCGCTTCGCTCAGTCCGTTATTATCATCTGCGCCATGCTGCTGGTCAAGGTAAATCCCTGTAATAGCAGAAACCGCAAATGCCGCACTTTCTTCATCCGCCTCCAGTGTGCCAATCAGAGAATCCTCATCCTCGGCGAAAAACGCCTCATCCAATCCGCCCTCTCCAAATGCATCATCCTCCGCAGGTTTTTCTGCCTCAAGGCTTTCCACCTGTCCTTCCACAGAAGCCTCCTCCGCAAAGGCAGCACATGGCATAATAGAAAACGTCATTAAAAATGCCATTGCACATGACAATAGTTTTTTGCTCACTCTCTATAACCTCTCTTTCAAATAAAAATGATCTGCAATAAAAATTTACAAGAAAACGCTTATTCATAGATTGCATTTCTTCTGTATGTCCCCAAAATATACCAACTAAAATTATATCAATATTTTTTCTCAATATAATCACTAAAAATTTTTTCATTAACAATGTATATCAAAATTTAAAACAACCCTGAGAAGTACCTAAATTCATATACAAACTTTTTACAGAAATTATCCATTTTTGGCGAATTTCGCCACCTTTCGACAATTTTTTCATTATTCCACCGTGTCATTTTCATTCATCCATCTGTTGACGTGTTCATTAAATCTATGTTATGGTATATTTTGGTAAATGAGTTTCTATCATAGAACAAATATGATTATTTATCTCGTAAAAATACTATTCTAAAAGGAGTAACCCGAAATGGATAAATGCAGCGCCGCCGTAAAAAGAGCCAAAATATACTGCTTGTTTGTCGGAATCTTCGCTTTCCTGCTTGCGCTCCTTCTCAGCCAAGCTTTTTTTAATTATACGGAAAAAGAAATGAAAATGAGTGCAACCTATACGGCACAAAGCACAGTAAAACGCATCAACGCACACCTTGTGCAATATGTAGCCCTTTCCGATTTCTTGGAAAACATGATTAACTCAGGCTATGAGCTGAACGAAAGTACCTTTTCCAAGCTGGCGCAGCTGATTCCGAATCATAACAACATTATAAAAGCATACGAGCTGGCACCGCAGGGAATCATAACGGAGATTTATCCCAAGCAGGAAAATGAAACGGTTCTGGGCATGAATATTTTGACAGAGCATGAACGAAAATACGACGCACAGCGGGCAAAGCAAACCAAGGGGTATACCATCGGCGGCCCTTATACATTAAAGCAGGGCGGTCTCGGTGCATTGCTTTTCGATCCGGTCTATCAAACCGATGCTTCAGGCAACCGCAGCTTCTGGGGCTTCGTTATCATGGTAATCGACTGGGATGAATTTATTGATAAAATCGGCTTAGAGCGATTAAGCGATGCCTCCTATTGCTATGAAATATGGGCAAAAAACAGCCAAACAGGCAAAAAAATCACTTTGGCACAGAGCCAAAAAGCTATGCCCCAAAATTGCCTTACCGTTGAATGTGGTATTCCGAACGATACTTGGTATGTGGATATTGCCCCGACTGCCGGATGGATTCCGACTACCTGGTGGATAATTGCAGGCATTTTTTCATTGATTCTCTCCATAATGACTGCTACCATTTTTTATCAGCTTTACAGCAAAAAATATCGGGAAAAGCAGTATATTGATGAGCTGCAAAAGGCAACCGAGCAGGCAAGACTTGCGAATGAGGCAAAAACGAAATTCCTTTTTCGCATGAGCCACGATATCCGCACGCCAATGAACGCAATCATCGGGTATTCCGACCTTTTGGAAAAGCATTTACAGGATGAAAAAAAGGCCTCTGCGTATTTGAAAAAGCTGCAATCCTCCGGCAACCTCCTAATGACAATCCTCAATCAGGTTTTGGAGATTGCCCGCATCGAAAGCGGAACAGCCACCCTGCGATTAGAGGCTGAGGATATGGAGGCGCTGTTTCATTCTTTGTATACGGTTTTTGAATCGGATATTCAACAGAAGGAGCTTCATTATTCCGAAGAAATTCATATCCGGCATAAATATGCCGTTTGCGATAAAACAAGATTGCAGGAAATCCAACTGAACATCGTGAGCAATGCAATCAAATATACGCCGCGCGGACATACCATCCATATATCGCTCAATGAGGTGGCATCCGATGATAAACAGGCGCAGTATGTTTTCACCTGTACGGATACAGGCATTGGCATGAGTGAGGAGTACCTCTCCCATATCTTCGAGGAATTCTCCAGAGAGGAAACCTCTGTAAAAAATGAGGTTCCGGGTACAGGGCTTGGGCTGCCTATCGTAAAATCCATTATTGAGCTGATGGAAGGAACCATTCAAGTAGAAAGCAAGCAAAACATCGGCACAAAAATCACAATAACCCTTCCTTTTTATATTGCAGAAAAAAAGGATGTTTATGGAAAGCAAGAAACCAAGAAGCCCTCTCTCTCAAAAGAAAAGCCCCGCCGCATTTTGCTTGCCGAGGATAATGCACTGAATGCGGAAATTGCATTAGAGCTTTTAAAGGGGGCAGGCTTTCTTGTGGAACACGCCGCAGATGGTCAAGCGTGTGTGGATATGCTCAGTCACGCAGAGGATGGCTATTATGACTTGATTCTGATGGATGTGCAAATGCCGATTCTAAACGGCTATGAGACAACGAAAAAAATCAGACAGATGGAAGATCGGAAAAAAGCGGAAATTCCCATTCTTGCAATGACGGCGAATGCTTTTTCTGAGGATCGGCAGGCCGCACTGGAGGCAGGCATGAATGACCATGTTGCTAAGCCTATCGATATGAATGTTTTGCTTCGGGTTATGATGAAATATCTGTAACACGCAAAAAAACTTATAAAATTAACTGAAAAACGGCAAACAAAAATACAAGGACGCTCCTTCTTTTTGATGGACGTCCTTGTTTTCTTGTTAGTCGAATCAGTACAAAATCGCACAAACGGTAGCCGATATATATTTTGTTACAAGCTTTGACACTCCACACAGCTAAAGCAGGAGGATTCTTGGTGGCTGCCAAAGATATCGGCTGACCGGTTCATTTCTGATAGGTCTCACCCCAAGTTATGGCTATTTCAAACTTGTATGGCAAAAGCAACCAATAACCCACGGGAGCATAACGAAAAAAACGGACATTTCTGTCCGCCTAAGTTCAATTCCTATTTCTTCCCACGGAATAAACCGTGTCTCTTGCTATTAACATCCAATTCACAATATCAAAAAAACATCCCAGCACGCTTTCACAAATATCCCTTCTTTCCGCAGACATATCATCCCATTTCTGCAAATATGCAATCGCCGCTTTCGCTTTCGTATACGCCTCCACTGCATCTTGGTTCTTGTATGATATTATTAGATTGTTTTCATAGATATCCTAATCACCATTCCGCAATTCGAAAAATCCTACTCCTACAACAAGTTTTTGTTTTATTCTATTTTTTTCTAAAAACTCCATCCCCATAACCATATCCATCTAAAGTGTGCTCCATACTCATGCTTTTTGCTAATGCATCTGCACTAATATAAAGCTGATTATCTATACACAAAAAGGCTGGAAATACCTCATCCTCAATCAATTTCCCATCTTGTGTATAAAGCTGTAAATCCGTTCTATTTGCAAAAACAGGTACAAAATTACGCACCGTATTTGCATTTTTCAACTCAATACTGACTTTTTAAAATAGAGCACCCCGATAAATCGAATCTACCTGTCTTTTGGTATGAAACACCCAATTCCTCTACATATATCTTTTCTGTCGAAATGACATCCTCTTCACCTCCATCCCAAATGGAAGCAACTCTCTGTTCATCATTATATTCTACTTTTCCAAAATGTTTTCCCAGTGCAGAAAATAAAACTAACGTCCGCCCATTTACATTAATTGCCGTCGGCAAGTCCTTGCTTTTTGTTTGAATCGTATCATCGAACATCGTTTTAATATCCGTTTTATATACATCAAACTCTTTTTTCCCCACAACTCGTCTCTGCGTCAACTTTTCTATTTCCTTTTTATCGAAAGATTTCATAGATTTTTCTTCTGGCTTTGTAATCTTTACTGTACGTGCATCTGAGTACTTGACAATGTAAATATAGCCAATAATAATGTGCAAAACATTTTTTTCATAAACACCTCTCTATTCACTTTTCATTTAGACATAAAACTAAATTTATTTATATGTTCTACTTCAGTTTATTTTAACCTAAGGTAAGAGCAGCCTTTCCACCAACAGAAGTAAATCTTAGCCATAAAGCAACATATTTTCAAACAAATCCTCATATGTTTCCTCTAATTTTCCAATTGTTTCAATATAAGAGCCGCTTCCCGTGCCGCTTTCTCCCAGCTTATAATAAATCTCTCCCGTTGCTTTATCCACAAGGAACAGACGCACACCTTTGATAACCCAAAAGCTTGCGGTTTCATCCACGCATTGCAGCTTCTGAAATTCTGTCTGCATTTCGCCCACATACGGTGTTAGCTTCTGATAGCTCTCGCTTTTCCGGAACATCAGATCATAAAGCTGCAATTTTTCCTTTACATTCTGCACTGCCGTTTCCTTTGTGATTTTCTGCGCGCGGTTATCCAGATTGATGCAGGGATTCCCCATCGGCATCACTTCCTGCATACCATAGGTTACAGTCGCACCAAGCTGTGTCGCAAAAGCGCGCACCGGAACATAAATCTCGTTTTCCACGCAGATTGTCTTGCCGGAAAGTGCCATATCCTTCACTTCTTCCCTTTGCAGACCCAGTGCATCGCACAACGCCCCAAGCTCCATGAAGGCACGTCCGTTTTCAATGATGATATGCTCTGCAGACAGACCGCCATTGATGATGAGAAATGTATGCTTTTCTCCCTCCGTCAGCACAGTCTCCTGCCCGGAATCCGCCGTAAATCTATATTTCCATTCTCCCTTGTCAAAATCACTGTTTTCCGTATCCACGCTGTTCCGATAGCAGGGTGTATGCACTTCCGCCGCCCATGCCTGCCCACAGAAAAGCTGTGAAAGCAGAAGTCCGCAAGCCAACATCCTTCTTAAATTCTTCATCGAAAAAACCCCTTTCCTTCAATTAGACACAAATCCGTTTTTTCTTTAATTATAAAGCAGAAAGCACAAAAAGGAAATATGTAAATAAAAATTGAAAAATACGCACGACATTCCTGCCATGCGTATCTCTCAGAATTTATGCTGCCATATTTTCCATGAAAATGCCGTAGCCCTTCGTCGGGTCTGCCAAAGTCACATGCGTCACTGCTCCCACAAGCTTTCCATCCTGCAAAATCGGTGAACCGCTCATGCCCTGCACAATGCCGCCTGTCAGTGCGAGCAGCCGTTCATCCATAATGCGGATATTCATATCCTTATGTTGTCTTCCACCGTTCTTCTCCAGACTTTCGATTTCTATGGCATACGCCTGCACGTCCTTGCCCTCCAAATCGGAAAGCAGCACAGCCGCGCCCTTTTTTACCTCTGCCTTTGTGGCAACAGGATAGCTTTCACCTGCAAAAACGCCTGCCGCCGCCTTGCCATAAATACCCGTTTCCGTATTTTTCTCGATTACGGCAAGCTTCTCTTGCATCTCTACCTGCCCAATCAATTCACCGGCAGCACCCTTTTCCCCCTTCACAATTTCCGTCAGGGTGGTATCTACCACAGAGCCGCCATGAATCACCATCAGTTCATCCGTATCCACATCATACACACCATGTCCCAATGCGCCGAAGGTACCGTTTTCCGCGTCATAATACGTCACTGTGCCGATGCCCTGGATGCTGTCCCGAATCCATGCGCCAATCTGGTAGGTCTGCGCGGTATTGCTCAGAACCGGTGTAATCTTCACCTCCTTCTGCCTGCCGTTTCGCTCCAGACGCAGACAAATCGGTTTCCCCTCGCTCTGCTGAATGGTTTTCATAAATGCTTCCTTATTCTCCTGCTTCTCGCCGTTTGCCTGCAAAATGCGGTCTCCGGCTTTCAGAAGTCCCTTGCTGGGTTCATGGCTTTCGTTATCCGCTCCGACTACGCTGCCTGTTTCCAAAACCAGAAGTCCTTCTGTATCCATCGTTACGCCCACTGTTCTACCGACAGGAATCAGCTTCCGCCGCTCCAACGCCTGTGCAGACTGTGGCACGCCTAACAGAATCGGAATGAAAACCGCAAAAAAAGGCAATACTGATAAAAAAATTTTTCTTATTTTCTGCTGCATCTTCTCCTCTCCCAACCATATTTTTTGGAACAATTTTTTGCTCCAACCTTACTTTCTCCGAAACCCAAAAGCGATATACCGCCCAAAAGCACCAGAAACATACAGGAGGCGACAATACTGCCGAAATCGTTGATTGGGAAATTTTTTAATTTTCAACGAAAAACCCGACGTTGCATCATACGAATTCTGCTCCGACAGGAGTTCCTTTTCTGCGCCTTCCGCCCCTAAAACCATTGTCTTAACATTCTTTGCAGCATAGTATTGATATTTGCTTTTTCAACAGCCTCTGCCGTAATCAAATCCGTCCTGCCGACCTCCTTCCCATGCAGCAAATAAATCAATTCACCAACCTTCTCCCCTGCCGCAACCGGCGCATCCATAGCAGGCAAAAGCTCCGCTTTCGTTTCCCATTCACCGCCGATATCCTTTTTCAGAAGAATAGAAATCTCCTCCTGCACCACAGCCGAAACGCTGTCCTTCATGCCCTTTGTCACAGGAATACGCCCCATTTCCTTCCCTGCGGGCAGTCCGTTTTCCGCGCTATAATTGGCAAAGCCATAATCCAGAAGCTTCATGGTTTCCTGAAAGCGCAGCTTGAAATCCGGTGCCGCCATCACAACGCCAATCAGGTGTAGCCCGTTGCGCTCCGCCGTACCGGAAAGACAATAAAGCGCCTTGCCCGTAGAGCCTGTTTTCAGCCCCGTTGCACCCTCATACCATTTGATCAGCTTATTCGTATTCGTTAAGCCAAATTCGGACTCCCCCTTGCGCGTTTTATGTATGATGGTATCCTGCCATGTGGTCGTATATTTCTGCACCTCCGGGAATTTCGTCATCAGCTCCCGACTCATCAGCGCAATATCATACGCACTGGTTTCGTGTCCGTCCACATCCAGTCCGCAGGCATTGACAAAATGCGTTTCCTGCATCCCCAATTCCTCTGCCTTCCTGTTCATCCGCTCCACAAAGGCCTCCTCACTGCCTGCCACAAACTCTGCCATGGCAACCGCCGCATCATTCGCAGATGCAATCGCGATACATTTCGTCAGCTCTGCGGCTGTCTGCGTTTCGCCCGACTCCAGAAAAACCTGCGAGCCACCCATACTCGCCGCATGCTCGCTCACCTGCACCGCTTCCTCCCATTCAAACTGTCCTGCCGCCTCCGCTTCGTAAATCAGCAATAATGTCATCACCTTTGTCACGCTGGCAGGCGGCATTGCCTCGTGACTGTTTTTTTCATATAAAATTGTTCCCGTGCCTGCGTCCATCAGCACCGCACTTTTACTTTTCAGCTGCAATGCATCCGTTTCCGCCGCAAAAGCAGACAGGCTGAACCCAAGCGACAGCACAAACATCAGCAGTATCGCCAATACTCCCTTCCAATTCTTCATCCGCCCATTCCTCCCAGATATTCTTATGGATACTCTATGCTTTTCCCCGCTGAAGTATGCAGACGGCGAAATTCTTAAGAGTTTTTTAAATTTGACTGATTTTTACAAAAGTCTGTAATTTTGTTGTATACTGTTGCTATAGCAGAAAAAAATTTGTTATAATCTTACTATTGATAAAAAGAAAAGGAGGGTATTCTCTATGAAAAAGACAAAACATACTGTAGCCTTGGCTCTGGCGGCAATGCTGGCGTGCCAACCGCTTTCTGTTTATGCGGCAACCTTTGCCGATATGAATCAGGCTCCTTGGGCGGGTGCCGAAGCATCCATCAATAAGGCGGCAAGCCTGGGTCTGGTTGTTGGGGAAACCAGAAACGGCAAAAACCATTTTCGCCCCAGAGATTCTGTTTCTCTGTCCGAATCCTGCCAGCTGGCGTATAAGCTGCTGATACAGACAGGCAAGGCAAAGGCGGATGACAGCGTAACCCAGAAATGGACTCCCATCATGAATGCTTACGGCATCCAGAGCTGGGCATATCCTGCCGTTTCCTACTGCTTGGAAAACGGGATTCTGGCTACCTCTAACCTGAGCGGCTTCATGAAAAACGGCTCTAATCTGCCTGCCACAAGAGAACAGGCAGCAACCATCCTTGGGCGCGCCTTAACAAAGGGGGTTTCTTCCTACACAGCAAACGAAACCACAACCACCTTCAAGGACAACAGCAGCATTTCCACAGAAGCGAAGCCTTATGTTGCCCTGCTGAAAAGGGTAGGCGTAGTCAATGGGGACGATTCCAATAAATTCAACCCCAAGCAGACACTGAACCGCACAGAAACCGCAGTTCTGGTCACAAATCTGTACGGTGTACTGGAAAAGGCAACCACACCTACCACACCCACAACTCCGACAACACCCACCAACCCGACCACCTCCACACAGAAGGGTACGGTTGCGACCATGACAAATTTCTATGTTAATCTGAAGGACAGCGCAGCTTACTACATGCTGGCCTCCGGCGGCACAACCATCACACTGAACGGTTCTTCTGCCACCATGAGCGATGTCGTAAAGCTATATAAGGCAGGCACCTCCATTGATGTTACCCTGACGCTCGACAGCAACCTGCACATCACCAAGCTGGAGGCAACCTATAAGGAAACCAAAAAAACCAAAGGCAGCCTGACAAAGGTGAGATATAATAAAACGGATAAAGAAGGCTCTATCACGATTGATAAGGACAGCACCTACTCCTTTACCGACAAGGACGATGTAGATATCCGTATCGACAAAAAGAGCTATAGCCTGAAGGAATTGTACGACCTATTCACAAAGGCAGAGGATGACAAAACAACCATTGAGGTTGAGGTTACCCTTGACAACAAGGGAAATCTGACAAAAATCACAGGCAGCACAAAGGAAAGCAGCAGCAGTGATTCCATAAAGGGCAAGGTTTCCAAGGTGAATTATGATAAGTCCGACAAAACAGGCTATATTCAGCTGAAAAATAAAACCACAAAATATTACATCGATGATACAGATGATGTTACCGTAAAGATTGACAACAAAACAAAAGACTACAAAGATCTGTATAATCTGTACGATGATGGGGATAGCACCATTACCGTTACACTGACACTGAATAAAAAGGATTACGTTACTAAAATTACAGCAACCACTTCCGACAGTGACAGCAAGGATGATGCGGACGGCAATGTTGCAAGCGTTACCTATAAGGAAAGCAAGGACACCGGTACGGTAAAAATTGGCAGCAAGACCTATGATATTGATGATGTAGATGATGTCGATATCTCCATTACCGACGGCTCCGATAAGATTAAAACATGGGAAGATTTCTATAATGCCTATAAGGACAAAAAGACCATGAATGTTTCCGCTACCGTTAAAAATGATGAGGTTACAAAAATCACAGGTAAGGTAACACAGGCAAAGGGGGAGCTTTCCAAGCTTGGCAAGAACTACATCAAAATTGAAGGCAAATACAGCAATAATACCTTCAGCTATGATTTTGATGAGGATGATACAGATAACATCAAGGTAAGCATCACCAATGCTTCCGGCGTAAAAACACTTACGAAGCTGATTGACTGGCTGGAATCCGGTGACAAGCTCGACCTTGTTCTCACACTGGATAAAAACGGAAATATCACAAAAATTTCCGGCGAATATAAATAATTTCGCCAAAACGTACTGACCATAAAGGGCAACACCTGCATGAAAAGGCGTTCAGACAAAAATCATAAAAGCAAAGGGATTTTCCTTTTTATGAGTCTGCGCTTTTGCGCAGACTCATTTTTTATAGGAGTATTATATGAAAAAAATACATTCGGCATTTGCGCCGTTTCTCGGCATCCTTATCCTGCTTGCGGTTTGGTTTCTGCTTTGCCGCGCAGAGGTATTCAGTCCCTACCTTCTGCCGACACCACAAAAGGTGTTCGACAGCTTTCTGCGCATGCTTTTCTCCGGAGAATTGCTTCGGGATGTGCTGATTTCCTTTATCCGTATTCTGAAGGGCTTCGGCATCGCTTTTCTGCTTGCGTTTCTGCTGGGGATGTTCCGTGCGCTCCTGCCTGCCGCAGAAAAATATTATAACGCAATCGTGCAGTTTTTCCGCAATGTACCGCCGCTGAGTCTGATTCCGCTTCTGATTCTCTGGTGCGGCATCGGGGAAACCACAAAAACCGTTATTATCGTGCTGGCCTCCTTCTTCCCGATGTATCTGAACATCGTAAAAGGCTTTACGGGCTGTGACCAAAGGCTATTGGAGGTTGGGGATGCCTTCGGCTACACAAAATTTGAAAAATTCCGCTACATTATCCTGCCCTACGCCTCCGCCGATATTCTCGTTGGGATGCGCATCGGCATGGGCTATAGCTGGCGTGCCATCATCGCGGCAGAAATGATTGCAGCCTCCAGCGGTATCGGGCATTTGATTCTGTTCGCACAGCAACTGAGCCGCACCGATAAGGTGATTGTCGGCATTTTTGTGGTTGGGCTTGTCGGTCTGGCAACCGATAAATGCTTCGGCTTTTTGCTGAAAAAATTATTTAAGGGGAATGGTGAAAATGGCTGGAATTGAATTAAAGCATATACAGAAGGCATACACCGTAGACGGGTGGACGTTCCCCGTTTTAAAGGACATCTGCTTGCAGATTCCCGAAAACAGCATCACTGTCCTTCTTGGGAAAAGCGGCTGCGGCAAAACCACTCTGCTTCGCTTAGTGGGGGATTTGGAGGAGCCAAACGGCGGAGAAATTCACTTTGCGGTCACGCATAAAACCGCCTTTGTGTTTCAGGAGCCGCGGCTCATGCCTTGGCTGACTGTGTGGGATAATACTATTTTCGGACTGAAAAAGCAATCCTATGATACAGGAGAAATCCAAGCCCTGCTGGAAACGGTTGGTCTGGATGGCTTTCAGAAGGCCTATCCCCATCAGCTTTCGGGCGGAATGCAGCAAAGAACCGCTATCGCGCGTGCTTTGGCGTATGCGCCCTCCTTCCTTCTGATGGATGAGCCCTTTGCCGCATTGGATCATTTCACGCGCACACAGCTGCAGAAGGAACTGATTCGCCTGCAAAAAAGCCAAAATACGGGGATTTTATTCGTCACCCACAGCATTGATGAGGCCCTGCTTCTGGGGCATAAAATTGCCTTTCTTGAGGATGGATGCATCAAAAAGGAATTTCTTTTGGATACGGATTGCGAAAATCGCGATTTATTATCCAAGGAACTGATTGAACTGAAACGGGAAATTCTCGCACAGCTTCATTTATAAAAAAACTGTCTTTCGGCAGTTAAAATAAGCATTTTATTATTTAAATTATCATTTAAAAATTTAGGAGGTATTACAAATGAAAAAAAGATTGATTGGCATGGCAATGGCAGCCATTCTGGCTATGACGGCGCTGACAGGCTGCGGCACCGCAGAGGATACATCCTCTCTCGATTCGCTGACCTTCACCTATGTCACCTCTCCCCTGAACCTGCCCTCTATCGTGGAAAAGGAGAAAGGCATTTTCACAAAAGCCTTTGCAGATGACGGCATCGAGGTGAAATATGCAGAAATCACCTCCGGCGCAGACCAGACACAGGCACTGGCAGCCGGAGATGTGCAGGTGCTGTATGCCGTTGGCGCAACCTCTGTCATTCTTTCTGCCGCAAATGATGCAGATATCAAGGTGCTGAACATGTATAGCCGCTCTCCCAAGGCATTCTGCATGTATTCCAAGGATGAAAGCATCAGCTCCCCTGCGGATTTGCGCGGCAAAACCATTGCAGGCCCTGTCGGCACAAATCTGCATGAACTCTTGGCGGCATATCTTGCAACCGCGGATATGACAGTGGATGATGTAAACTTCGTGAATATGGGCATTCCCGAAGCAAAGGCAGGTCTGGAAGGCGGCAGTGTGGATGTGGCATTGCTGGCAGGTGCAGCCGCATATCAGACACAGCAGCAGGGCTATCACCTAATTACCGACGGCGAGGGCTTGATTAACGCCATCATTGCAGTAGCAGTCACAAATAAATTCTATGAAGCGCACCCCGAAATCATCGAAAAGCTGCAATCCGCACAGGCAGAAATCGCAGACTTTATGCAGAACCACGAGCAGGAAGCCTACGAAATGGCAGCAGCGGAGCTGGATTTGGATGTGGATGCCGTAAAGGAAATGGCGCAGCATTATGACTTCTCCACAGAGATTACTGCTGCGGATAAGGATGGCTTCCAGCGCACCGCTGATTTTATGTATCAGGCAGGCATGATTGAAAAAGAGCTGGATGTAAATACATTATTTTAACTAAAGCAAACTCAGGATTCCACTTGGGACAGAGCGAAGCAATGCGCCCTTGCTTCCCGATTCCTTCCGCAATAAAAAAAGCGTCCAAGCTTGGACGCTTTTTTGTTGCTCCTCCTTCAGATGAACAAGCCTTGCTTCATGCCCCAGAAATTCATTATAGCGGAAGGATTCCCTTCTGCCGTTTTCCATCTGACAGTAAAAATGGTGAGGATATAATTCCAGCACCACGCCATGACGAATTTCCCGTGTAATATATGTATAATCCTTCAAAAGAGAACGCTCCTCAACAATAATAGACTTTCCCTTTTCCAATCCATACTTACCTGCAAGCTCCTTCAGCCATGTATTTTTCCACATTCTTCTTTCCTTCATCTCATACCCCTTTCTCATTACGGTTTGCCCGTAATTATGATTTAAAAAAATAAGCTACTCCTTTGTCTGACACAATCATACTACGGTTTTACCGTATCTGTCAACGGTTTTTTCGTAATTTCCCCCAAATGTATTGCATTTCTACGATTTAACCGTATAATAAAAATAGGAAGGTGATTTTATGGACAACAGTAAAACCATACTGGCGAAAAATATCCGCTATCTCATGGAACAGAAGCAAAAAACAAGAACCGAGCTTTGCGAAGCACTTGGCGTAAAATATACCACCCTCAGCGACTGGGTAAACGGAAAAACCTATCCCCGCATTGATAAAATCGAGCGGATGGCGGCGTATTTCGGTGTGGAAAAATCTGCCCTTCTGGAGGACAGAAACCATCTGCCGCAGGATGCCATCCCCTATACCCCTCGCCCGACAAAGCCAATCCCCATTGTTGGCGTGGTCAACTGCGGCATGCCCCTTCTGGCAGAGGATAATATTGAGGGCTATATCGAAACACCCTTGGAGGATTTAAACAGCGGCGAGGAATATTTCTGGCTGCGTGCCAAGGGGGATAGTATGACAAATATTGGTATCCACGAAGGAGATTTTCTGCTCATCCGCAAACAAAGCAACGTGGACAGCGGTGATATCGCCGTCGTTTCCGTCAATGGGGACGATGCCACCCTCAAGCGCGTGATAAAAAAGGAAAATGCGATTGTTCTCCAGCCTGAAAACCCCGCGTATGAAATGAAAATCTTCGTCGGCAAGGAGATGGAGGATGTTCATATCCGCGGACGGCTGATGAAGCTGGAAAAACGCTTTTAAATAAACTATCGGAAGTGCAATAAAAGCAAAGCAATCGGAGGTGAAGCTGCATGACAGCACGCGAGGAGGTATTAGCCTATGCCCTATCCTTTGCGGATGTATACACAGAACGACCCTTTCGCGACCAAAACTGGCAGTTGGTGCGCATCAAGGGAAGCAAAAAGACCTTTCTCTGGATTTACGACCGAGGGGGATATCTCAATCTGAATGTAAAGGTAGCGCCCGAATGGCGTGATTTCTGGCGGAACACCTATCCTGCCGTGGTTGCAGGCTATCATCAAAACAAAATGCACTGGAATACGATTATTCTGGACGGCACCATTCCCACGCAGGATATCAAACGCATGATTGCCGAAAGCTACGATTTGATTGCGGATAGTCCCACCAAGCGCATCTACGAGGCGGTCAAAAAAATCCCCAAAGGCTGTGTCGCAACCTATGGGATGATTGCGGCGCTGGCAGGTGACCCGAACATGGCGCGCGCGGTCGGCAATGCCCTGCATAAAAACCCGGACCCTGCAAATATCCCCTGCTATCGTGTTGTCAATGCCAAGGGGGAGCTTTCCGGTTCCTTTGCCTTCGGCGGAGAAGCTGCACAGGAAAAGCTGTTGCAGGCAGATGGCATTGAGGTAGTCAACGGAAGGGTCGATTTGGAAAAATATCAATGGAAATTCAAATAGGACGCAAAAAGGGTGTGATAAAATCTATCACATCCTTTTTACGTCTTATTCTTCATCCAATTTTAACACAGACATAAATGCCTTCTGCGGCACCTCTACACTGCCAATCTGGCGCATACGCTTTTTCCCTTCCTTCTGCTTTTCAAGCAGTTTTTTCTTACGGGAAATATCACCGCCATAGCATTTTGCCAGAACATCCTTACGCATTGCGCTGATGGTTTCTCTGGCGATAATCTTGCTGCCGATTGCTGCCTGAATCGGAATTTCAAACAGATGTCTGGGAATTTCCTTTTTCAGCTTTTCACACATTTTTCTGCCACGCTCTGTTGCAGAATCCTTATGCACAATAAAGGACAGCGCATCCACAGGCTCCCTGTTTACCAGAATATCCAGCTTCACCAGCTCGCTTTCCTGATAGCCCAGCAGGCTGTAATCGAAGGACGCATAGCCGCGGCTTCTGGATTTCAGCACATCGAAGAAATCGTAAATGATTTCGTTTAACGGCATGTGGTATGTCAGCATCACACGGGAGGAATCCAGATATTCCATACTAATGTATTCGCCGCGCCGCTGCTGGCAAAGCTCCATAATCGGGCCAACATAATCCTTCGGGAGCATGATTTCCGCCTTCACAATCGGCTCCTCCATCTTCTCGATTCTGGCAGGATCGGGCATATTGCTCGGGTTGGATAAATCAAAGCTCGTCCCATCCGTCAGGTATACCTTATAAATAACACTGGGGGCAGTTGTTACCAAGTCCAGATTATATTCTCTTTCCAGTCTTTCCTGAATAATTTCCAAATGCAGCAGTCCAAGGAAGCCGCAGCGGAACCCAAAGCCTAACGCAACAGAGGTTTCCGGCTCAAAGAACAGCGCCGCATCATTGAGCTGCAGCTTCTCCAGTGCATCGCGCAAATCGGGATATTTTGCCCCATCCACAGGGAAAATGCCGCAGTAAACCATCGGGTTTACCTTCTTATAGCCGGGCAGTGCCTCTGCGGTCGGGTTTTCCGCCAATGTAACCGTATCGCCCACGCGTGTATCAGATACCGTTTTGATGCTTGCCGTAAAATAGCCAACCATGCCGGCACTCAGCTCATCCACAGGCAGGAAACGCCCGGGGCCGAAAATGCCAACCTCAACAACATCAAATTCCTTCCCCGTTGCCATCATTTTGACTCTGCTGCCCTTACGAATCGAGCCGTCAAACACACGCATCAGAACGATAACGCCGCGGTACTGGTCATATACAGAGTCGAACACCAACGCCTTCAGCGGTGCATTGACATCCCCCGCGGGCGCGGGAATATCTGTAATAATGCGTTCCAGAACCTCCTCGATATTGATGCCGTTTTTCGCAGAAATTTCAGGGGCATCCTCCGCAGGAATCCCGATGATATCCTCAATTTCCTGCTTTGCCCATTTCGGGTTTGCGCTGGGCAGGTCAATTTTATTGATAACCGGAAGAATTTCCAGATTATTATCCAACGCCAGATAAACATTTGCCAGTGTCTGCGCTTCAATACCCTGCGCCGCATCCACAATCAGCACCGCACCCTCGCACGCCGCAAGGGAACGGGATACCTCATAGTTGAAATCGACATGTCCGGGTGTATCAATCAGGTTAAACTGATATTCCTCCCCATCCTGCGCGCGGTAAATCAGACGAACCGCCTGCGATTTGATGGTGATTCCTCTTTCACGCTCCAGATCCATGTTATCCAAAACCTGCTCCTGCATTTCTCTATCTGTTAAAAGACCTGTTTTCTGAATCAGTCTGTCTGCCAATGTGGATTTGCCGTGGTCAATATGCGCCACAATGCAAAAATTCCGAATGTGTTTCTGTTTGTCCTGAGACATACGCTTCCTCCTTGCACAAAATTTGTTCTATCCATAATATCTTATTCTACCACAGTCTCCGAGAGGAAGTCAAAAGAATCACATCTTTTCTTTTCATTCAGACCGCCGCCGCTTACTCCAATTCTTCCAACGCCTCGCGTACTCTTTCGTATTCCCTTCTTACGGCATCATAATACTGCCCTGTTTCCGCAGGAAGCGCCTCCTTGCCGCGCAGCAGCTCCGTCATCGCGGAACAAACCTCCGCCAGAGCAGAAAGGCTTAGGTTCAGTGCCATTCCCTTCAGTGTATGCACCGCACGAAATGCCTGCTCCACCTCGGATTTTTCCACTGCCTCTGCCAGAAGCGTCATGCTGTTGTCACCCGGCAGCATTTTCAGAAATTTCCGAATCAGCACATCACTTTGCAGGCGATTGATTGCATCTGTATAGTCTCCATCAACCTTCTGATAAAATTCATTTACCGTCATAAATACCCCTCCTTAAAAAATCACCGCGCGATTCTTTTCTTTCTTCGCCTCATATAGGGCGGCATCTGCCTTCTGAATCAAATCCGAAATCCGCCCCGAAGCATACGCACCGCCAATACTGATGGTCAGCTTCAGCTCCGGATACTGCGCAACCTCAATCTTGCGCACCGCTCGGCAGAGCTCCTCCAGCTTTCGTTCCAGAATCTGCTCCGGCATATTATCAAACAGCAGGAAAAACTCATCTCCACCGTAGCGAATCAGTGCATCGTTGCTGCGCAGCATGGAACGAATTGTTTGCGCCACATAATACAATGCCGCATCCCCCGCGGTATGCCCGAAGCGATCATTGATTTTCTTGAAATTATCAATATCAATCATCGCCAGCGCATATTCTCCGCTCAGGTTACGCACCCGTTCATCGTAATACCGGCGATTATATACTCTTGTTGCAGAATCCATATAAACCTGCCTGTTCCGCACAAGCAGCTGATTCAGAACGTGCTCGCTTTCTATGCCGTTGATATCCTCCGAGCGAATCGGGTTCACACATTCCAGAGAATAGGACATTCCGTCTATCTCGATTGGCATTGCAAATACATAATAGACATCATTGCCAATCGGCTCCACCTTCGTCTGTATCTTCCCCATACGGATGGCATCCTGCGAAATGCAGCGCTCACAGCGGCGCGATTTCCCCCAGAGGGCAAAGCAATCCTCATTCTTCTGCACAGAATGACTCTCCTTTGTTGTAGAAACCTGCATACAGATTTCAGGGTCCACCAGCCGAACCGTTTCAAACATCGTCCGATATCCCTGCAGCACAGGGCCAACCTGCTTCTCCGCAATCCGAATCACACTTTCTCCACTCGCCAGAATGGGCAACAGCACCTGCTTCTGCAAAGCAGGCTTCGCTGCTTCGGCATCATACATCTGTATTCTCTTATAGTTTTCATCAATATCTACAATTTTTCCGAGCAGAGAGCTATAATGTCCCTCGCTGTCCTTCTTGCCCGAAACCAGAATGGCAGTCTGACATTGACTCGGCTTTCCGTTTAGCGTAATCTGTGCCATAAACTCCATCTGTGTCCGGTCAGTCGGCAGCTCCTGTAATTTCTCGGTAAGCAGCGCAAGCGTCTTTTTCCCGAAAACGGAAAGAAAGGCTTCATTTTCCATCGGGTCAACAATCACATCCGGCAGTCCCGTCTGCTCTACCGCACCCTTGGAAAGATGCAGAGAGGAAGGCTGTGCCGTATATTCAAACCACAGCTCTCCGCTGAGATTTGCGAAAAATTCTGCTTTTGTGTTTGCCTCCTCCAGCTGCTTTGTCATGCGCGCCGCAATGACATCCTGTCCACTGTAAAGCTCCTCCACCGTTTCATATACCTGCTCCGCACTCTGTCCCACAGGCTTTTTCTCCACGCCATGCCGCAGGGTCTCCGAAAGCTCATCCATACATTCAAGCAGAAGCGGATTCAGACTGCCACATTCGCCGTTATGCATCATAGCAAGTGCCGTATCATGAGAAAAGGCTTCTTTATAGCTGCGCTCATTCGTCAGCGCATCATAAGCATCCGCAACGGAAACCACCTGTGCCGCAATGGGAATATTATCCCCTGCCAGCCCATCCGGATAGCCCTTGCCATCCCAACGCTCATGGTGCCAGCGGCAGATCATCGTGGCGTATTTCACCAGTTTTTCATTCTGATACACAGACATTCCCGAAATAATATCCGCACCAATCACCGTATGCCGTTTCACAATGGCAAATTCCTCCGCGGTCAGCTTGCCGGGCTTTGTCAGAATTTCCTCCGGAATCAGCAGCTTCCCGATATCATGCAGGCTTGCCGCCATGCAAATCACATCTATATCATCCGGATTCAGCGCATAGCGGTTCGTCCGCTTCATCAGACAGTGCAGCAAAAGCCCCGTCACACGGCTTACGCCGGACATGTGCATCCCCTTTTCTCCGCAGCGCAGCCCCAAGGCATAGCCCAGAATTGATATCATAACCTCATTGCTTTTTTCTCTGCGGAAAAACCAATCCGCAACCACATCCATCAACTGATGCTTTTTGGTATGCAGCAGGATTGTATTGATGATACGACGGCGAACGATGCCGGGTACAAAGGGACGGCTGATATAGTCCGATGCACCCAGTTCAAATGCACGGTCGATGTAGGTATTACTGGTTTCCGCGGAAATCATGATGGTGGGGATATCCTCAATCCAATGTCTGCGGTTCATTTCCTCCAGAACCTCAAATCCGTCCATCTCAGGCATCACAATATCCAGCAGCAATGCGGAAATCTGCGTGCCATAGCTCTGCAACGCAATGATGACTTCCTGCCCATTTGTTGCTTCAATAACTTCAAATTCCTGATCCAGTACATTTGCAAGAATTGCGCGGTTCATTTCAGAATCGTCTGCAATCAGCAGCTTTCTTCGTCTCATAAGGCGATCCTCTCCTGTCGTTCTGTCTTTTGTATCTCAAGCTCTGCCGCGAATTCTGCCTGACGCTGTAAAGCCTCACATCGTTTTTTCCGATCCTGCAACAGCAATCTCTCGGAAGCATGTGCATCCTTCATTTTCGCTTCGTCCTCTCTGCCCTTGAGGTATTCAAAATTCCCCAAAAAGCTACATTTAATGTGAATATTATAGCACATCTGTATCTTATTGCCAACGAAAAACAGGAACATCAAGGCTGATTCTGCTTTGCTGCTCCTGTTTGTGTTTCTTCTATATAAAGTTATCAGCTGTTATTCTGCATCAAAGGCGTGCGCCGTTACGAAGGTTGCGCCCCCATTGTCAATATAGGTCGTTTCTACCTCGCATTTCTGCTTCAGCTCCTGCATATCGAAATAGCGGGAAACCGTCTGCTTCTCTGCCTTGTAGCTGTTTTTATCCATATCTAATGCCATCTGCTTTGCATCCGCATCGGAAAGCTTCTGTGTGCCTGCCTTTGTGATATCAAAATCGGGATTCTTTTCCCCAATAAAGGTAATCAGCGCCGCTTTTTTATTGATACAGAGAACCCGATAGCCGAAATTCTTTGTCATAACGCCATTTACATTCAGACGCATATCCAGTGTGATGAGATTAGGCGTATTGCTGCCCTCCTCCGATTCTGTGATAATAAAATCAGCTGCCTTGAAGTCCTTGTCTACATTCTTCTGCATATAGGCCTCCAATGCTGCATAATCCTTTGTGCCGGGGATATAAGGCACATCCTCCTCAATCACCTTCTGCTTCGCCCCTTCAACCAGAAAATCCTTTACGGATATGCTGACTCCCTCGTCATTCTGCTCGCCTGTGGAAAGCTGAATCTGGTTCTTTGCGCTGTCCCAGCCGCAGGTGAAGTCCATAATTTCGACCAAATCACGCAGCTTGAAATAATTATAACCGTCAATATTCAGGCACTTCATATTTTCGTATTCCGTTGCGCCAACGAGAATGGTCTGCTTGCTTTGCTTTACGGCTTTTGCCTGCTTTGCCGCACTCAGATGCTGCAAATCCTGCGCAGCACTTTCCTTTGTCAGAGAAGCCTGCTTTTTCGCTTCGTTCCAATCGACACGATAGCCGAGGATTTTCCCCAAATCGCGCAGCATAAAATAATTATTATCCTGATACAGATACGCAGGGACAGCCTCCACCGTCTGCACGCCCTCTCCCGACTGCACGGAAAGCGTGTTTTTGGACGGCGTAACCGCAAGCCCTGCCGCAAGGGCACTTTGTGTGAAAATAAGCGTGCCTGCCATTGCCCCAACTACAACAAATTTTTTCTTCATCTGTCATACCTCCTTACGCAATACGTTTTCCTTTTACTTGCCCGAACTTCCCTTCGGATAGCTTCATCTTATCAGACATCTTAGCAAATTGCATCTGATTTGCGTAAAATTTATTAAATTTTAAGAAATAAACGCAGCATGTATTTTTCTCTGTCGAGGCAGAGAAAAAGTGCCCACCTTTTCCACCAGACGCTTTCTGGTTTTTGCAAAATACAGAAAATTCAGGTAAAATAGGAAAAAACATAATCAGAAAGGTGTTTGATATTCATGATACATGTACTTTTTATTTGCCACGGCAACATCTGCCGTTCCCCCATGGCGGAATATCTTTTCCGCGACATGGTAGAAAAACGCGGACTTTCCGCTCAATTCCATATTGCATCCGCCGCAACGAGTCGCGAGGAAATCGGCAACGGAGTCTATCCCCCGGCAAAACGCAAGTTGGCATCTGTCGGCATTTCCTGCAATATGCACCACGCAAGGCAGGTAACGAAGGAGGATTATGCCGCCTATGACTATCTTCTGGTTGCGGAGCGGTACAACATTCCCAATTTAATGCGGCAGATCAAGGAGGACCCCGACCATAAGGTTTATCGTCTGCTGGATTTCAGCAGTCGCCCCAGAGATATTGCCGACCCTTGGTATACCGGTGATTTTGATATCACATATCATGACATTATAGAGGGTCTGGAGGGCTTTCTGGCATATCTGCAAAAAGAAGGCAAGCTATAACAAGAAAGACGATAAGATTTTCACATCCTATCGTCTTTTTTTCTTATTCCTTCCCATCAAACCGAATGACGGTTCCATATTTTATATTTCTTTCCCGAAGCTTCCGATCAATTTCCTGCTTCAATTCCTCATTCGGGCGCTTCGCTTCATAAGGCACCATCAGGTCGAACACCAGATTTTTCTGCTCCTTGCCGCCGACGATGCGGAAGCAGTGCATCGTCACCGCAGGGTCAATTTCATGGATAATCTCCTGTGTCACCTGCCGCATTTCATTCCATTCCGCATCATTCACCAAAATGGGATCATAATGAATCACCAAATGGACATTCAACTCCCGCAAAGCCCTGCTTTCTAACTCATCAATGATGTCGTGCCCCTCCAGAGAGTACAAATCCGCATTGACCTCTGCATGAATCGAAGCAAAGCATTTCCCCGGGCCATAATCATGAATCAGCAAATCATGCACACCCAGAATTTCGTCCGGTGCTGTCACCAGTTCCTTGATTTTCTCAATTAAATCCGGCTGCGCCTGTTCACCAAGCAGCGGAGAAATCGTTTCTTTTACGATATTCACACCAGAATGGAGAATAAACACCGCAACCAGCAGACCAATGTAACCGTCAATCTTAATGCGGAACAGAAATCCCACGAAACACCCCAGCAGAACCGCCGCCGTTGTAATTACGTCATTGCGGCTATCCACCGCGGTTGCCTCCAGGGTAAGAGAGTGAATCCGTTTCCCCAGGCTACCGAAAAAGAAGGACATCCACAGCTTTACCAAAATAGAGCCGACCAGAATGACAACTGTCAGCACAGAGAAATCCACTGCCTCCGGATGAAAGATCTTTTCCACAGAGGATTTCATCAGCTCCACGCCGATAACCAGAATCAGCACGGCCACCATCAGCCCCGAAAGATATTCATATCTGGCGTGTCCATAGGGATGGTCTGCGTCCGCAGGCTGCTGTGCCAGACGAAAGCCAAGGAGCGTCACCACAGAGGAGGATGCATCCGAAAGGTTATTCACCGCATCGGCAACAATCGCAACCGAGCCGGACAGAAGCCCTGCCACAAGCTTGCCGAAAAACAGAAGCCCATTGCAGAAAATGCCGACCACGCCTGCCAGCTTGCCTACATCAGTACGCACCTGCGTATTCTCCGCATCCGTATAATTTTTTACAAAAAGCCTTAACAAAAGCCCTGTCATACCCACTTCCCCCAATTTTTTCATCTTCTTTTTTCATCAGGTTATCGTATTATCATATCACTTTGAAAAGCGAATTACAACCACAAACCACCGCAACTCTGCACAAAAAAAGCCCCCTATTCCTTTTTCGGAACAGGGGAACTGTTTGATTGCTTTTCTCTTAATCTTCTTTAAAGAAGTCCTTCATTTTTTTGGAAAAGGATTTTTTCTCCTCCTTAGGAGCCTCTGCTTCTGTCGCTGCCTTAGGTGCCTCCCCATAGAACTGACGCAGCAAATCCTTCTGTCTTTCGCTCATATCTGTAGGGATTTTTACCTTCAGCGTTACAATCTGATTTCCTCTTACCTTAGGATTTCTCAGATTCGGCACACCCACGCCACGCAGGGTTACGACTGTATCGGGCTGTGTACCGGGTTTGACGGTATATTTCTCCTCACCATCAATGGTCTTAATCGTGATTTCACCGCCCAGTGCCGCCTGCACGAAGGTAATGGGTACATCACAATAAATATCATAACCCTTACGCACAAATACACGGTTCGGCTGTACATAAACCGTTACGAGCAAATCGCCGTAGCCGCCGCCGTTTTCACCGATTTCGCCCTTGCCTGCCAGACGAATGGTCTGCCCGTTATCAATACCCTTTGGTACGTTAACCTCGTATTTCTTTGTTTTACGCACCTTGCCGCTGCCATGGCAGGTATTGCAGGGATCCTTCACAACCTTACCCGTACCGCCGCACTTCGAGCAGGTTCTTACGGAGGTTACAGAGCCAAACATGGACTGCTGCATCACTCTCTCCTGCCCTGTCCCATGACAGGTCGGGCAGCTTTCGGGATGACTGCCTGCCTTCGCGCCTGTGCCATGGCAGGTTTCACATTCATCATAAATCGCAATGGAAATTTCTTTTTTGCAGCCAAAAACTGCCTCCTCAAAGGTCAGCTGGATGCTTACGTTTACATCCTTCCCGCGTCTTGGGCCGTTTCTTTTCGCTCCGCCGCCGCCAAAGCCGCCGAAGCCGAACATACTGCCGAAGATATCGCCCAAATCGCCCATATCAAAGCCTTGGCCGCTATAGAAGCCGCCACCGCCGCCCATGCCGCCCTGTTCAAAGGCCGCATGACCGAACTGGTCATACTGCGCACGCTTCTGGCTGTCACTCAGAACCTCATACGCTTCGTTGACTTCCTTGAATTTTTCTTCTGCATCTTTATCCCCGGGATTCTGGTCAGGATGGTATTTTACTGCCATCTTACGGTAAGCCTTTTTCAACTCCGCATCTGTGGCATCCTTCTTTACGCCCAGTACCTCATAATAATCTCTTTTATTTGCCAACTCACTCACCACCTTGCCGGGGATCTTCCCCTATGCTATCTTAACAGCAAAGCAGGATGCCCTGCCCTGTCGGTAGGCACCCTTGCTTTTTGTTTATTTCTGTCAATTAGATTTCTTTCCCGTCACCGTCTACTACATCGGAGTCGCCGCCCTGTGCAGCTTCGCCCTGTGCAGCCTGTGCCTGCTGATACAGCTTTTCGGAAAGCTTGTAGAATTCCTGCTTCAGGCTTTCTGTTGCAGCCTTTACATTTTCTGTATCTGTATCTGTCATTGTTTCGGGTGCCAAATCCTTTACCGTATCTTTCAGCTTTGTCAGCTCTGCTTCTACTGTGGATTTATCAGCACCGTCCAGCTTATCGCCCAGCTCTTCGATTGCCTTTTCTGTCTGGAAAATCAGAGAGTCTGCTTCGTTTTTCGCATCGATTGCTTCTTTTCTCTTTCTGTCGGCTTCTGCGAACTGCTCTGCCTCTTTGACAGCCTTATCGATTTCATCCTCACTCAGGTTAGAGCCTGCTGTAATTGTGATTTTCTGTTCCTTGCCTGTACCCAAATCCTTAGCAGATACGTTTACAATACCGTTTGCATCGATATCGAAGGTTACTTCAATCTGAGGCACACCTCTTCTTGCGGGAGCGATACCGTCCAGCTTGAACTGACCCAGTGTCTTATTATCCTTTGCCAGAGGTCTTTCCCCCTGTACAACATGGATATCAACAGCTGTCTGGTTATCCTCTGCGGTAGAGAAGATCTGTTTTTTATTTGTGGGGATGGTTGTGTTTCTGTCAATCAGCTTTGTTGCAACGCCGCCCAGAGTTTCAATACCCAGAGACAGAGGCGTTACATCCAGCAGCAGGATAGAGCCTGCGCCCTCATCGCCTGCCATCTTACCGCCCTGAATTGCTGCACCGACTGCAACACATTCATCGGGGTTAATGCCCTTGAAGGGCTCCTTGCCTGTGTATTTCTTTACTGCATCCTGTACGGCGGGGATTCTTGTGGAACCGCCAACCAGCAGAACCTTATCGATTTCGCCTGTGGACAGACCTGCATCAGCCAGTGCCTGTTTTACGGGGCCCATGGTGCTTTCTACCAGGTCATGTGTCAGTTCGTCAAATTTTGCTCTTGTCAGTGTGATATCCAGATGCTTCGGGCCATCCTGATTCATTGTGATGAAAGGCAGGTTGATGTTTGTGGAGGTTACTGTGGACAGCTCCTTTTTCGCCTTTTCTGCTGCTTCTTTCAGTCTCTGCATTGCCATTTTATCCTTAGATAAATCCATGCCTTCTGCTTTCTTGAATTCATCTACCAGGAAGTTAATCACTCTCTGGTCGAAATCATCGCCGCCCAGATGTGTGTTACCGTTTGTAGCCAGAACCTCGATAACACCGTCACCGATTTCGATGATGGAAACGTCGAAGGTACCGCCGCCCAGGTCATAAACCATGATTTTCTGTTCGTTTTCGTTATCCAGACCGTATGCCAGTGCTGCGGATGTGGGTTCGTTGATGATACGCTTTACATCCAGACCTGCAATTTTGCCGGCATCCTTTGTTGCCTGTCTCTGAGAGTCATTGAAGTAAGCAGGAACAGTGATAACTGCCTCTGTTACGGTTTCGCCCAGATAAGCCTCTGCGTCTGCTTTCAGCTTCTGCAGAATCATAGCAGAGATTTCCTGAGGAGAATAT
>OGXA01000255.1_pt1 | contig 48334 bp, 20 predicted proteins | sample 1576171 | NCBI WGS metagenome assembly OGXA01 (sample SAMEA3541587, study PRJEB24748) | human gut metagenome | biome: human gut; feature: human-associated habitat; material: faeces | place: China | collected 2012 | reverse complement strand
AGTTGTACGAAGAAACGTGCGGTAAGTAATAACATTCCGCTCCAATAAATAATTTCCGGGCTTCCTCCGGATTATGGTGGGGCTGGCCCAGCTCCACACCGTACAAAAACAGCAGATCCTTCTCTCCCTGCTTCAACCGGAACATCTCCTGCTGGCAGTCCTCTTCTTTCCGGGCGTAGTGGGGACAGCGGCCAAAATGATAAAAATCACAATGCTCCGTCAGGGCCAGAGCCGAAAGGCCATGGTCCTTGGCGCTTTTTTCCATGGCGGCGGCGGTATCGCTGCCGTCAAAGGAAAAACGGGAATGGGTATGGGTATCGGATAAAAACATTATAACGCAACCTTTTCAGCATATCAAATCCAGTTTGGGGCATACTTTCCATAGAGCCGTGGCAACAGCCATGGCAGGCAACAACACGATTGGAGGAAAATTCCATGTTTGATAAGATCGCCCTGGCTATCGCCATCATCGGCGGGCTCAACTGGGGCAGCATCGGCATTTTCGGGTTCGACCTGGTGGCCGCCCTCTTCGGGGCCGGCAGCGTGGGTTCCCGGATCGTCTACACCCTGGTGGGGCTTTCCGCCCTGTGGTGCATCAGCCTGCTTTTCCGGGATTGGCACCGCTCCCCCAGCCATATGTAAGGTGGCGGGCCGCCACAGTCAAGTTCTCCCAGGCTGAGTGCAATATCGGCCGGAGTGCTCCCGGGACGGCGAGCCGTCCCGGGGAGGAGCCAATTTGCTGTCTTGGCATTGTGCTCTATCGTCTGCCAAGCGCGGGAGCGCCGGTTGACAGCGGAGGCACTCCGCCACAAAAAATGCCGCCTATGAAGGCGGCATTTTTCTGTTGTTTGATTTCCATTGCCCTTGCATCAAGGTAAGCGGGGACATTGCACCTTTTGCAGCCAAGGCTCAGAGGTGCCCGCAAGCACTCAGGTGCTTTCTCACACACCGCCCCCTTGCGGGCAATATGACTGCGGCGTCACGCCGCCGACTGCCCAGGCACTGGGCTTATTTGGAGGTCAGCTCCACAGTATCGCGAGCGATCATCAGCTCTTCGTTGGTGGGCAGGACCCAGGCTTCCACCTTGGAATCGGCCGCCTGGAAAGCAGCCTCCTTGCGGGAAGCGTTCTGGCAGGCCTCGTGGTCCACCTTCAGGCCCAGGTACTCCATACCGGAGCAGATCTTCTCACGCATCTCAGCGTCGTTCTCGCCGATGCCGCCGGTGAAGACGATGGCATCCACGCCGCCCATAGCAGCAGCATAGCCGCCGATGAACTTCTTGATCTGATAGACGAACATATCCAGAGCCAGCTGAGCGCGCTCGTTGCCGTTCTTAGCAGCCTCGTTCAGGTCACGGCAGTCGCTGGAGACGCCGGAGATGCCCAGGAAGCCGGACTTCTTGTTCATCAGGTCGCTCATCTGATCGGGGTTCAGGCCTTCCTTCTTCATGATGAAGGTGACCACAGAGGGGTCGATGCCGCCGCAGCGGGTGCCCATCAGGAAGCCGTCCAGAGGAGTGAAGCCCATGGAGGTATCCACAACCTTGCCGTCCTGGATAGCGGCCAGAGAGGAGCCGTTGCCCAGATGGCAGTTGATGACCTTCTTGCCTTCCAGGGAGCCCTTCAGCTCGCCCAGGCGATGAGCGATATAGCGATGGCTGGTGCCGTGGAAGCCATAGCGGCGGATGGAGTACTTCTCATAGTACTCATAGGGCACGCCGAACATATAAGCCTTGGGAGGCATGGTCTGATGGAAGGAGGTATCGAACACGGCCACCATGGGGGTGTCCTTGCCGAAGACTTCCTGGCAGGCCTTCATAGCGATGGCCTGAGGGGGATTGTGGAGGGGGCCCAGATCCTTGAAGGCCATGATATCGTCGATGACGGTATCGGTGACAACAGTGGAGACCTTGTACTTCTCGCTGCCGTGGAGCACGCGGTGGCCGATGGCGGAGATCTCGCTCATGCTGTCGATGACCTTGCCCTCGCCGGAGCTCATCACCTTCACCAGCTCCATAAAGGCTTCCTTATGGGTGGGGAAGGACACATCATACTCCACCTTCACGCCATCGGCGGTCTTGTGGCTGATCCGGCCGTCCACGCCGATGCGCTCGCACAGGCCCTTGGCCAGAACATGTTCGTTGGACATATCCATCAGCTGATACTTCAGCGAGGAGCTGCCCGCATTGATAACCAGTACTTTCATCTTCTGCACTCCTTATGATTGTAAATCTCTTATTTTTGTTATAAAATGAGACCGAATCTATTTTACACCATATTTTTTAAAAGTACAACCATCAAAATGGAGAAAATCCCTATGAACATCTGCGGCATCGTGGCGGAATACAATCCTTTTCACCGGGGCCACCGGTATCACCTCATGCGCACCCGGGAAAAGCTGGGGGAAGATACCCTGCTTGTGGTGTGCCTGTCTTCCTATTTTGTCCAGCGGGGAGAACCAGCTCTTCTGTCCCCTCACGCCCGGGCTGAAATGGCTCTCAGTCAAGGGGCTGACCTGGTCATGTTTTCTTGTTTTTAGAGTGCAATATTAAATATTTTATTTTATTTCAGTGTCAGTCGGGCTGTCTTTTCTGCCTGGCTGCTGCCACCTATCATCACATCGAAATCTCCCGGCTCGGCCACGTGGTTGAGGTCGTAGTCGTAGAAGCGGAGCAGCTCAGGGGTAATCTTGAAGGATACGGTCTTGCTTTCGCCCGCTTTCAGGAACACCTTTTCAAAGCCTTTCAGCTCGCGTACGGGGCGGGTAATGCTGCCTACGAGGTCGCGGATATAGAGCTGCACGACTTCTGCGCCGTCACGCTTACCGGTATTGGTCACGGTGACTACGGCAGTGGTGGAGCCATTTTGTCCCATGACCGGGGTACTGAGGGCGATGTCGCTGTACTGGAAAGTGGTGTATGAGAGCCCGTAGCCGAAGGGATACAGCGGTTCATTGTCCACATCCAGATAGTTGCTGCGGAACTTCTCGAACCAATTGCCGGCAGCCAGCGGGCGACCGGTATTCTTGTGGTTGTAGAATAAAGGTATCTGCCCTACGTTCTTCGGGAAAGTCATGGTCAGCTTACCGCTTGGGTTCACGTCACCGAACAGTACGTCGCCGATGGCGTATGCCGCTTCACTGCCACCGAACCATACGTTCAAGATAGCGGGCACATGTTCCTGCTCCCAGGTGAGCGTCAGCGGTCGGCCGGTGAAGAGGGTCAGTACAACGGGCTTTCCGGTCTTCAGCAAGGCTTCCAGCAGGGTGCGTTGCACGTCGGGGATATCGAGGTCGGTACGGCTCGAGCTTTCACCGCTCATTTCGGAAGACTCGCCCAGGGCGGCTACAATCACGTCGGCACCGGAGGCCACCTTCAAAGCTTCGTCCAGCAGTTCCTTATCCGTACGGTTGTCCCGGCCCAGCGATCGGCCGAATAGGGTGGCGCGTTCCTCGTAGGCTACATCACCGATGAGGTTGCTGCCTTTGGCGTAGGTGATGTTCACCCGGCCGGCTGTCATCTCCTTCAGTCCTTCGTACAGAGAGGGATAGTCATCCAGGCGTGCGGCAACACTCCAGGTACCGGGCATGTTGCTGCGGGTATTGCCCAGAGGGCCGATGACGGCGACGGTGCCTTGCTTCTCTAAGGGAAGGACAGGACGAGAAGACTTCTTGCCTTGTCCCTCAAAAGGTTCGTTTTTCAGCAGCACAAAGCTTTCGGCGGCAATCCGGCGTGCGGCGTCGCGGTGCTCGCGCGTAAAGATGTCGCGTGCGGGACGGCTGAGGTCGCAGTATTTGTAAGGGTCATCAAACAGCCCTAACTTGTATTTCGCTTCAAGGATGCGGCGGCAGGCTGCATCCAGCGTCTTCATGGTTATTTTGCCTTCGGTGAACGACTTTTTCAACGTGCCCACGAAACCTTCGCTCACCATATCCATGTCCACACCGGCGTTGAGCGCACGAGCGGAAACGGTCTGCAGGTTGCCGATTCCGTGTTCCACCATTTCGGAGATACCGGTAAAGTCGGTCACCACAAAACCGTTGAAGCCCCATTGTTTGCGCAGCACGTTTGTCATCAGCCAGTGGTTGGCGGTGGCGGGCACGCCGTCCACTTCGTTGAAGGAGGCCATTACACTGCCCACTCCGGCATGGACGGCTGCTTCATAGGGGTACATGTATTCGTTGAACATGCGGTTGCGGCTCATGTCTACGGTGTTGTAGTCGCGTCCGGCTTCTCCGGCACCGTACAGTGCGAAGTGCTTGACGCATGCCATGATTTCGTCGTTCCGTGTCAGTTGGTCGTTCAGGTCTTTTCCCTGATACCCCAACACCATGGCGCGGGCGATGGCGCCTCCGAGGAACGGGTCTTCGCCCGACCCTTCGGATACACGTCCCCAGCGCGGGTCACGGCTGATGTCCACCATCGGGCTGAAGGTCCATGAGATGCCGTCGGCACTGGCTTCGATGGCGGCGATGCGGGCAGACTGCCCGATGGCTGCCATGTCCCACGTGCAGGAGAGGCCGAGAGGGATGGGGAAGATGGTCTCATAGCCATGTATCACATCCATGCCGAACAGCAGGGGGATGCCCAGGCGGGAGTTCTCTACGGCCAGTTTCTGTACGTCGCGTATCTTGGCCACTCCTTTCAGATTGAAAAGCCCTCCCACGAGCCCCTGCTCAATCTTCTTGGCCACGTCGCTGCTCTTTGCCTGACCGGTGGTGATCTCTCCGGTCACGGGCAGGTTGAGCTGGCCGATTTTCTCTTCCACAGTCATCCGGCGCATCAGTGCGTCGATGAAGCGGTCCATGTCCTGCGGAGACTTCTGCGCCTGCACGGTGGCGGTGACGCCTATTAAAGCGGTCGCGAGCAGCAGACTTGTTCTCTTGAAAATTTTCTTCATATTCATATTGAATTAATTGTTTGTAAGTATGTTCCCTTCATTGTTTTTAGATTGCCGTCACTCTATTGCAGTAGTGCTATGACTTCTTTGCAACGGTGCTGCAATTTCTCTGCAGTGATACTGCAAACGGTTTGCAGCGCTACTGCAACTGCTTTGCAGCGACACTGCAACTGTTGTGCAGTGCTACTGCAACACCTTTGCAGTGCCACTGCAAAAAGTTTGCAGCTCTTTGCAGTAGCAATGCTTTGATTGCAAGTAAGTTATGAAACAGACCTTTTGCCATTGATTGGGCCGGCTGTTTCCTTTGGCCGGGTATCAATAGTCGGGGTTCTGCACCAGTACTCCGTTCGATTTGTCTATCTCTGTCTGGGGCAGAGGCAGCAGCGCATTCTTGTCCTGGTAATTCTTTCCGGCAGCTTGCAGCACTTCTTTGGCAATGCCCCAGCGCACGAGGTCGTAGAAGCGGTCGGGTTCCAGTGCCAGCTCTACGCGGCGTTCGTGGCGAATGGCGTCACGCAGCACAGACTGGCTGGCAGATTCTACCTTCGGAAGCACGTCTGGCAGTGTGCCGCGGGCATGGGCGCGTACTTGTTCCAGATACCCGGCGGCTTCGCCCGTTAGCCCTTTCTCGTTGGCGGCTTCGGCAGCCATCAGTAACACGTCCGGGTAGCGGATGAGGCGGATGTTTACCCAGAAACCCATGCGGGTGTACTTGCGGCGCAGTGTCGGGTCCGTGTAGGCCTTCTTGTTGAAGTAGGCACCCATGGCGGTGGATACGGGTGACTCGCCATAAGGCTGGTTGGTATTCTCCGGTGTGATGGGCTCGTCCGTGCTGCGGCGGAAGTAGAGCAATGTGGCGTTCCGGCGCGGGTCGCCCGGTTCAAAAGCTTCTCCCATCAGTTTGGTGGCCATGTGCCAGCCCCATCCCAGGTCCCACTCGCCGGCTCCGCGCACCCCTTGCACCTGGCAGAACTGGCTGCCGATGCTGGCGTCCTCTTTCATGGCATCGGTGGCTTCGCATTGCAGTTCGAAGATGCTCTCACCGCAATTCTCCCCTTCTACGGTGAAGACTTTGTCGACCGGTGTATTCAGGTTGTAGATGCCCGATTTTATCACTTCGGTGGAGGCTGTGTACATATTGTCCCAATCGTTTCGCATCATATAGGTGCGTGCGTGCAGGGAGCGTGCGGCGCCCCAGGTCAGCCGTCCCGTGTAGTCGCTGTCCCACCGCAGGGGCAGGCATTCTTCGGCTTCGGTCAGGTCTTTGTCAATCTGTTCGTATATCTTTTCCGCCGTGGTCTTGGGCACGTTGGCATCGGAGGCTTCCACTACCTTGATGGTGACCAGCGGCACTTCGCCAAAGGCGCGTACCAGGTTGAAGTAGCACCAGGCACGGAAGAAGAGCGCTTCGCCGCGGTTGCGGATGGCTTCGGTGTCGTCCTTGTGTCCGCTCTTCTCAATGTCGTCCAGGATTTCGTTGCACTGGTAGATGATTTTGTAGTTCTGTCCCCAATAGGCGCTGAGCGGCCCGTTGGAGGCAGTGTATTCGAAGTCGTCCCACATGGCGGCCTCGTTGCTGCCGTCGCCGGCGTCACTGCCTTTCTCGGAGTCTTCGCTGCGCACCATGTGCACCATAAAAGCTGGAATACCGGCAGTGATGTCGTACGAGCGCATCAGGTAGTAGACGTTGAATATCTTTCCGCCGACAAGGGCGTTGGGAGAGTCATCTTCCGTGAACTGCCCCAGCGGATCGCGGTCCAGGAAGTCGTTGCAGGATGTCAGTGAGAGGGCTGTTGCACCCACCAGCAATGTAAATATGTATTTTATCAGTTTCATAAATTTATATTTTTCATTCCCCGTTCCCTTTGAAGGAGTCGGGGGAGGTTTGAAGTTACTCTTTTTTAGGGGAGAGGCTTTTAGAACGTCAGATTAAATCCGAACGTATAAATCGCCGGCATCGGATAACTGCCGTCGTCCACCCCGAAGGCGATGGCGCTTCCGCCCAGTTCCGGGGTATATCCGGTGTTGTGCTTCCACGTCTTCAGGTTCTGTATGTTCACGTAGAGCTTCAGCGCCTGCATGCCTATCTTCGAAATCAGCGCCTTGTCGAAGTTGTATGCCAGCGACACGTTACGGATGCGGAAGAACGAGCCGTCCTCTATGTAATACTCGGAGTTCAGGTTGTTGATGGTATGCTTGGTGTTCAGCAGCGGCTGGGTGTTGCTGGTCCCTTCACCGTGCCAGCGGTCCATGCGTTGCTCCATAAAGTTGAACTGGCTCCAGTTGTAGTTGTCCCAGGTACGGTAAATCTGATTGCCGCCTTGTCCCATCATGTCAACGGCAAGCTCCCAGTTCTTGTAGCCCAGGCCGAGCGTGAAGCCGTAGGTGACATCGGGTGTAGGATTACCAATCATCGTACGGTCTGCCGTGGTGATTTCACCGTCACCGTTCACGTCGCGGAACTTCAGGTCGCCCGGGGTGACGGTTGCCAGTGTGTTCTTGGGAGAGTGCTCAATCTCCTCCTGGGTCTGGTAGACGCCTTCCACCTTGTAGCCGTAGAAGTAGCCGATGGGGTATCCTGCCATTGTGTAGCTCTGCTGCTTGTCTCCGGCTATGATGGAGTAGCCTTCCTGCACGAGGCTCAGTACCTTGTTCTTGATGGTGGCAAGGTTCATTCCGATGTTGTAGTTCCAGTCGCCTATCCGGTCGCGCCAGCTCAAGGCAAGCTCTACGCCCGAATTCTCGATGGAGCCAAGGTTTCCGATACCCGGTACGGTGCCCGAGATGCCCGGCACTTCGGCCAGCAGGTCTTTGGTTTTCTTCTTGTAGTACACCCCTTCAAAGTGCAGGCGGTTGCGGAGGAAGTTGGCTTCTGCACCGGCTTCCCAGGCTTCCACCTTCTCCCAGCGCAGTTTGGGGTTGGGCAGGTAGGCAAGCTGGTAGCCCGGATAGATGGCAGACGGGGTGCCGAACACGGCGGAGTAGGCATTCGTCAGCAACGGTTCGGCGGGATAGGCGCGGTCCAGGTTCTGGTTGCCCAGTGTGCCCCATGAGCCTTTCAGTTTCAGCATATCCAGCCAGGTGATGTCCTTCATCCATGCTTCCTCGCTCATCAGCCAGCCCAGGCCGACGGAGTAGAAGTTCTGCCACTGGTTGCCGGTGTAGGAGAAGGCGGAAGAACCGTCGCGGCGGTAGGAGCCGTTGAACAGGTACTTGCCCTTGTAGTTGTAGAGCACGCGTGCCAGCACGGACACGGTGGAGCGCTCCCACTGCGTACTGCCGTTGGTGGCGGTGGCTGCGTCACCGATACTTACGTACCATTTGTCGGGATTGTCCGGAATGACCAGGCCTACCCCTTGGGTACGGGCGCCGTTCAGATTCTCGAGCTTGTTGTAGTAGGTGGTGAAACCGGCTGTGGCCGTCACGCTGTGGTCTCCCCAGGAGTTGGTGTAGGTCAGCAGATAGTCGCTCTGTACCTTCATTTCCGTTTCTTTGGCTTGGGACACTCCGGTCTTGCCGTTGCCCAGCGTGGCTATGTCTCCCTCGACGCTTGCGTCATATACCTGGATAACCGGGGTGTATGTCCGTGTGCTGTTCGAGGCATAGTCCAGGGAGAACATGGCCTTGAACTGGAAGTGTTTCAGGAAATCCCATTGCCCGTACACGTTGCCCGAGCCACGGTAGTTCTCGGCTTTCGTGGTATTCGCCTTCAGGTCTACGTCCACCATCGGGTTGTTCATCTGTGCCTTCTGGAATCCGGGCAGTGAGGTGTAGAGGCCGTACTCGGAGTTGAATACATGCGCCACCGGAGCTGCGCGCAGGGCTGTAGCCACACTCTTCGTGTCGGCGGGCAGCATGCGTGCCCCGTTGAATTGGAAACCTACCTTGAGGTTGTCCGTCACTTTATAGTCGTTGCTGATGTTCAGCGTGATTTTGCTGTACTTCTCGTGCTTGATGTTGCCTTGCTCGTAAGCATAGCCCGCACCGAGATAGAAGCTGTTCTTGTCCGAGGCACCCGTGATGCTGATGTTGTTGTTGGTGATGAACCCAGTCTGGAAGATTTCATCCTGCCAGTTGGTGTTTCCCGTCCAGTCCGAGAAGTTGTATTCCGGGTTGCCTTCATTCCTCAACTGTTCGTTGTACAGCAGTTTGAAGCCTTCGGCATCCGTCAGTGCAATTTTGTCGGTGATGGACTTGAAACCGAACGAGCCGTTGATATTGACGCGTGTCTGTCCCTCTTTCGCCTTCTTGGTGGTGATGATAATCACGCCGTTGGCACCGCGCACACCGAAGATGGCGAGCGACGACGGGTCTTTCAGTATCTCCATGGATTCGATGTCCTGCGGATTCAGGAAGTTGATGTTGTCGTTGAACAGTCCGTCCACCACATAGAGTGGCTTGTAGCCGTTGATGGAGTTTGTTCCGCGTACACGGATTTCCGGGTCGGAGCCTGCCTTGCCGGAGTTTATCACCTGCACGCCGGCAATCTTTCCTTGCAGTGCGGATACGGGGTTGACCACCGGCTTGTTGGCGATTTCGTCGCCTTTAATGTTGGTGATGGAGCCCGTAAGGTCTCGCTTCTTGGCGCTGCCATAACCGATGACAACGGTTTCGGCCAGCATCTGCGAGTCGTCTTTCATCTGGACGTTGATTACCGACTGGCTGCCTACCTTGACAGCTTGCTTCACCATGCCTACATAGGAAAAATCCAATGTGTTCTCCGGGGTGGCCTGGATGGAGTACCGGCCGTCTATGTCGGTAATCACGCCATTGGAGGTTCCCTGCACCAATACGGTGGCACCAATCAGCGGGTCACCCAGGGCATCGGTCACGGTACCGGTTACTGTTTTCTCCTGCGCTGATGCGGCGACACTTGCCAGCAGGCACACCGTCAGAAATAGGTTTCTCAGTCTTCCGGTTTTCTTCTTGGGAAGGTTTAGGTTCTTCTTCATTACATTGATTTTTTAGTGGATAAATCATTCAGTTTCTCCTCTGAACAATCAAAATGCAAAAAAGATTTGGTGACGGTGTTAAAAAAGGGCAGCCCGGTTTTCGCGGACTGCCCTCTTACCTAAAAGCAAAACTATACCTATTTCAACTCAAAACTCGTAGTCTTTACATCGCGGCTGTTGGGTCCAATCATTACATGGAACTCGCCGGGTTCGTATACATACTGTATGTCGTAGTTGTAGAACTTCAGCAATTCGGGGGTAATGGTGAAGGTCACCTGCTTGCTTTCGCCTTTTTTCAGGTGGATGCGCTCGAAGCCTTTCAGCTCTTTCACGGGGCGGGTAATGCTGCCCACCAAGTCGCGGATATAGAGCTGTACGATTTCATCTGCATCGTAGTTACCCGTATTGGTTACGGTTACGGAAGCGGTCAGCTTGCCGTCCGCATTCAGTTGCTTGGAGCTGAGCGTGATGTCACTGTACTGGAAGGTGGTGTAGCTCAAGCCATAGCCGAAAGGATACAGCGGGTCGTTGCTCACATCCAGGTAGTTGCTGCGGAACTTCTCGAACCATTTGCCTTCTTTCAGAGGACGTCCGGTATTCTTGTGGTTGTATGCCATAGGCAACTGGCCTACATTCTGCGGGAAGGTGGTGGTCAGCTTACCGCTGGGGCAAACGTCTCCGAACACTACATCGGCAATGGCATCGGCAGCTTCGCTACCTCCGAACCATACATTCAGGATGGCGGGGACATGCTTATCCTCCCAAGTCAGCACTACGGGACGTCCGGAGAACAATACCAATACTACGGGCTTGCCCGTTTTCAGCAATGCTTCCAGCAGGTGTCGCTGTGCGTCCGGCATTTCCAGTTCGGAACGGCTGCTGCTCTCACCACTCATCTCGGAAGACTCGCCGAGAGCGGCTACGATGACATCGGCTTGTGCGGCTACTTTCAGGGCCTCGTCCAGCAGTTCTTGGTCATTGCCGCGGGGCAGTTCACGGCCGAACATCGTGGCGCGTGTCTGGTAGTCGGCATCGTACATCAAGTTGCTGCCTTGTGCATAGAGAATGTTGGCCTTGGAGCCGACAGCATTCTTGAAACCTTCCAATAGGGTGCTGTATCTGTCTGCCGTGGCTGCCACACTCCAAGTACCCGGCATGTTGGCGCGGGTGTTGGCAAGCGGGCCAATCAAGGCGATGTTGCCTTTGCGCTGCAAGGGCAGCAGGTTGTCCTGGTTCTTCAGCAGTACGAATGTCTCTGTGGCAATCTGGCGGGCGATGGAACGGTGTTCGGGAGTGAACACTTCTTTTTCGGCACGCTTCACGTCACAGTATTTGTACGGATTGGCAAACAATCCCAGCTTGTATTTGGCCTCCAGGATGCGTCGACAGGCTTTGTCAATGTCGGCTTCGGTCACTTTGCCTTCTTTCAGAGACTTTTCCAGTGTGCCGATAAATCCGTCGGCTACCATGTCCATGTCTGTTCCGGCGGTCAGGGCACGTGCGGATACTTCCTGCAGGTCGCCGATTCCGTGGTCTATCATTTCGGAGATGGCTGTATAGTCTGTCACCACGAAGCCGTCGAAGCCCCATTGGTTGCGCAGTACGTCGGTCAGCAGCCAGTGGTTGGCAGTGGCGGGTACTCCGTCAATTTCATTGAAGGAGGTCATTGCGCTACCCACACCGGCTTCTACGGCAGCCTTGTAGGGAGGGAAGTATTCGTTGAACATACGGTTGCGGCTCATATCCACCGTGTTGTAGTCGCGGCCGGCTTCTCCGGCGCCATACAGTGCGAAGTGCTTTACGCAAGCCATTATCTCGTTGTTGGCACTCATATCCTTGCCCTGATAACCGCGAATCATGGCTTGTGCAATGGCTGAACCCAGGAAGGGGTCTTCACCGTTGCCTTCTGATACACGTCCCCAACGGGCATCGCGGCAGATGTCCACCATCGGGCTGAACGTCCAGCAGATACCGTCTGCACTCGACTCAATGGCGGCGATACGGGCCGATTTCTCTATAGCCTCCATGTCCCAACTGCACGAGAGTGCCAAGGGGATGGGGAATACCGTTTCGTAACCGTGAATCACGTCCATACCGAACAGCAAGGGGATGCCCAGGCGGCTGTTCTCTACGGCAAGTTTCTGCACTTCGCGGATGTTCTTCACGCCTTTCAGGTTGAACAGACCTCCGACTTCACCGTTGCGGATTTTACCGGCAACGTCGCTGCTCTTGGCTTGTCCGGTGACGATGTTTCCCGTTACCGGCAGGTTGAGCTGACCGATTTTCTCGTGCAGCGTCATTTTGCCCATCAGCTCCGTAATGAATTTATCCATCTCCTGCGGATTGCCTTGGGATGTGTTTTCTTTGGGCGTTGCCGTCACGGTGAGGGCAGAGAAAGCCAAGGCTGCTAATAATGTGTATTTCTTCATATGATATAATTTTGATTATCCCCTCCGGCCCCCTGAAGGGGGAGGGGAATAGTGATATAGAAATTCAACTTAAGCTTAGCTGCTCCATCATGTCGCATACTAACTTCAATCGTAAATCCCTAAGCCTTAAATCCCAGCTTCTGCAATCCTTCCTGAACCTCGGGACAGCTCATGAAGAGTTTCCACAACAAGCCGGAACGATAGTTCTCAATCATCGGGGCAATGGTGCATTGGTCGATGGCAAGATAGCGGGGCACCGTCCAGTCACTTCCCTCGGAGAAGGCATCGTAGAATCCGTACTTGCCCCAAATCCAGTCGCCTTTGGAATAGAAATACTTCAGTGCACGCATGGATTCCTCCGGTGTGTAGGGAAAACTGGACAAGGCTGCTGTCGGTGTGATGACACCATGGTCGTTGTCGCCCGGGCAGTGGGCTGCATAGCCTTTGGTAGAGTAGCTGGCGGTCAGTCCCCAGCAGTCCTCGCCGTAACCTTTGTATTGTTTGGGATTCTCCACGCAGTAGCGGTAGTTGGAGAGGGCATGGTTGCGCACCACGTTCCAGTAGTTGGCATAGCGGTCGCTCAGGTTGCGCGGGTCCAGACCGATGTGCGAGTATTGTGCCCAGAACAAGGGACCGCCCAGTTTCTCGGCTCCGTTGTGTTTCAATTCCAAAGGCAGGCCGTAGGGGGCAGAGTCGGACTTGATGCCGCCGCCGCGTGCCCAGCCGTTGTGGTAGGCTGAAGCCGGAACGGGATAAGTGGGGGAGGAGGCTGCGAGCACATACACAATCAATGCTTCGTTGTAGCCTTCCAGCGGGAAGTTCATTTCCCAGTTGTATTCGGGAGACCAGTGCCAGTAGATGACATCCTTGCCATTCTGATACCAGCTGAACTCCATCTCTTTCCACAATTGGTCAATCTTCTCTACCAGCGCCTTTTCCTGCTCGTTGCCGTCGCGGAAGTATTGGCGTACGCAAAGCAAGCTTTGCATCAGGAAGCAGCTTTCCACCAAGTCTCCGCCGTTATCTTTTTGTCCGAAAGGTTTCACCTTGCCGGTAGGGCCGTACAACCAATGGGGCCATACGCCGTGGAAGCGGTCGGCGCGTTTCAGGTAATCGGCAATCTTGGTCAGGCGCTTCACGCCTTCTTCCCTGGGGATGAAGCCGCGTTCGATGCCTACCAGCAGTCCGGCTATACCAAATCCGCTGCCGCCGGTGGTGACAACATTCTGGTCCTTTTCGGGATAATCCCCATCCAGGTGGATGCGTTCGCGTGCCAGTCCGGAGGTCGGTTCCGCACCGTCCCACATGTAGTTCAAATGTACCTTCTGGATGTAATCAAGCATTTCGTCATCCGAAGCGAATGATTCGGGACGTACTTCCTCTGTGTCGGGCTTTTCCTCTTTTCCGTTCTCTTTCCCGTTTTCCTTCAAGTCGGAAGAGCAGGATGCACAGCCCGCCAATGTGGAAATCAGGAACAAAGCCAGCACATGTATCATTATTGGTTTTTTCATATCTTTATTTCTTGTGTTTAATTTTTTGTCGTCTTGCACAATGGCGAGCGGCCGTTTTCGTTCAGCGCCTCGATGGTGAAGTAATAGTCCGTGTCCGCATCCAGTCCGCGGAAGTCATATTCCGTCTGTCCCAGTACCGTGATGGCATTGTACATCTTGCCTTCGGCGGTGCCGTAGTAGATGTTGTAGCCATAGGCGCTTGCTTCGGGTTGCCAGGAGATAAGGGCATTCCGGCGGTCTTTCCTGTCACGTTTCACAGTCAGTCCTTTCACGGCTTGCGGGACATCGCCGTCACCGTTCCCGAAGACGCGGAAGCCGGACAAGGCGACATTTCCCGTAGGCATGTGCACATTCTCGTATTTCAGATAACGGGCACGCAACGGCTCGTTGAGCTCGATGTAGTCGTGCGGACAATCCTTGTCACTGTCGCTCTTGTCTATGACCAATGTCCATTCTTTTCCGTCTTCGGAAGCAAAAATACGGTATTGGTGATAAATATCCATGGCACGGTTGTATTGAACCGCTTTATGGTCGTAGAAGTTCAACTGCACGGCACGTACATTCTTTGTGCTGCCCAGGTCTATCCCGGCCCATTCGCCAGGGTTGCCGGAACGGGCTGCCCAGTAGGTGCGCATACTTTCGTCCGTCAGGTTGGAAGCTGCATGGATGCTATCCGTAGATGATACCTCCACCGGTTTGCCGTAGGACAGAAGCATCCATCCCGTGAAACGCTCTGCAGGGTTCTTTACGTCCATCGGTTCTGCCCAGTTGGGATAATCGCCGAAGGCAGTGGACGAATACATGACACCATCCTTGTCGAAAGCCACCGGATAAAGACCGATGCGGCGTTCGAACTTGTACTTCAGGGAGAGCATGCAGGTGGCCACGTGCCAGTAATTGCCTTTCACGTCGCAGAACGTGCCTCCATGACCGGCACCTTGCACATAACCGCCCGGCTTGTAGCACATCGGGTTATGCTTCTGGTAGACAAACGGGCCCAGCGGGGAATCCGAAACATATACGCCATCGGCATAGACTTTGAATTCAGTGCCCGGAGCACCATATTGGAAATAATATTTGCCATTGTGTTTGGTCATGTAAGCGCCCTCTGTGAATGGGCGGAGTGTCACTTCATCGTCATTGTTCATGCCGAAACGTTCCCAGCCGTGTTCTTCGGGGCGGAGCATCATCACTTCGTGAATCTTGCTGATGGGATAGAAATCATTCCGGTCCAGTTCCACCGCCTTTAGCGGATATTCATTGCTGGAGCCATAATACATATACAGTCTGCCGTCATCGTCCAGAAACATGCAGGGGTCCCATGTGGGAAGCACATTCTTTTCGATGGCACGTTTGAAACGTCCCGTTTTGGGGTGTGTACTGTACCACACGGCAAGGCCTTCGTAGGTGGAGCCGGTATAGAACAGCGTGTCACCGCTTACATAGGCTGCCGGTGCGCACTGGTCGTCGTCCGTAGGCTTGCGTTGGAAGCCGGCAGGAACGAAATCCCAATCCACCAGGTTCTTGGAATAGTGAAAACCGCCCTGGTTGGTGGAGAACAGAAAGTATTCTCCCTTGTATTCCACCGCCATCGGGTCGGCAGAGGAACGGAACGAACCGTTGGGACGCACATTGTTGTTGAAAGGCTCGAAATTGTAACTGATGTTCATCGGATTGCAGAAGGTGCGCGACAGAGGCGCCTGTGGGTCATACCACCGGGTCGCCTGGGCGGGACGGCGGATTGCGGTTGCCTTGTGTACCTCTTTTTCCATCACTACCTCAATATCGGTTTCATCCAGTGCCAGGATTCTGTTCACTATCTTTTTCCCGGGATAGTAGACATACAGGTGCACGTCGTTCTTCGCTCCTTTGATGGCAAAGCTGCCGTCGTGGGCAGTGGTATTGTGCATGGGACTTGCGAAGAACATGACTGTGGCGCCTGCGAGTGGCTGGCGGTTGGTGTCCAGTACGTGTCCTTTTACGATACGGTCTTGGGTTACAGTGATATAATAGTCACTGACTTGCCCCTTCACCACTTTGATGGAATCGTCAGGGGTTGCCTTTGCCGTCAGAGCGGCAAAGGCTATTCCACAACTGATTAGGAATCTTTTTACCATATTGGAGCGGATTTATTCGGCAATTCCGTCAATGGGTTCCAGCTTCAGGTCGGGAAGGTCGTCCAACTGGTTGGCTGGTATGGGCCAATAAGTCTTTTCTGCTGTCCATCCTTTGGGACCGAGTACGGTGGCGGCATCGCCGGTACGCACCAAGTCCACATAACGGGCACACCATTCGCCGCAAAGCTCCATCCGGCGTTCGTCCATCACGTCTTTCAGGGTAACACCGGTTTTGGTGCTCATGCCTGCACGCCGGCGCACTTCGTTGTAGCCTGCGTCTCCATCCTTGCCCAGTCTGACTTTGGCTTCGGAGTTCATCAGCAGCACTTCGGCATAGCGGATGATACGCACATTGTTGTTGGCTCCGTAGGTCGTACGTGGAAGAGTCATCTGATTGTAGGGAAGGTAACCTTTGCCGTTCCAACAGTCGGTCTTGGTGGCCGATGTGGGACCTACCTGCCAACCCTCGCGCGTCTTGCTCAGGGCTTTCAGGAAAGAAGTTTCGGCACGCACACCTTCGCCACGGGCTTCGGCCCATGCCACGAACTCGGGTTCATAGCCTATGAAATTCCAGCCGCCTATGGACTTGGTGCCTTCGGCTTGCTTGTAGCTGATGGTACCGTCTGCGTTCACTACTTCATCATACCTCTCTGCCATGTTCGGACCCTGGAAATTGAACCATTGGTCTACGCCCAGGTAATCGCCAGAACCATTGCCGTAGTCTGTTACCTGGCATTCGAACAAAGATTCGTCACACAACTTTCCGGGAATTTTGAACAGCTGGTAGAAGTCGTCGTAGAGACGGAATCCACCGTTCTTGATGATGTCATCGGTCAGTGTCTCCACTTGTGCATAGTCTCCTTTCAGCAGATAGATGCGGGCGGCCAATGCTTGGGCGGTGAAGGCTGTCACGGCTCCCTTGTGTTCCATCTGGTTGGGACGCATGCGGGGCAGTTTGTCGATGGCGTAGTTCAAATCTTCCAGCATATAATTATATACGGCCTCTACGGTAGAACGGCGAAAATCGGTCTGCAGGTTGTCACGGTAGATGACGGTGGGACCGAAATTGGTCACCAGACAATAGTAAGCCCATGCACGGATGGTACGTACTTCGCCGCAATAGGATTCGTAGGTTTTGTAATCTTCGCTTCCTGCAGCAAGATATTCGGCATAACCGTCGAGGCTTTGCAGGGCGGCATTGGTGATGCGGATGATGTCGTAGAAGTTCATCCATACCTGGTTCAGTGCCCAGAATGAGTTGTTGTAGTTGAACTTGCGTCCGAAGGCCACGGCATCGCCCTGGTCATCGGTACGGCCCGACCACACGTCACCGTCGCGGGTGAACATCAATAGTGCGTTGCACCAGTGCATGCCCTGTGTGCGTACTTTGGAGTAGGCACCCACTACGGGTTGGTACATATTGTTCTTGTTGGTAAAGTCCACGCCTTGTTCGGGAACTTTGTTCTCCGGATCGATTTCTATGAAATCGGTGCAAGCGGTAGCTCCTCCCAGTACCATCATGGCCGGAAGTATATATGCGAATGTTTTCTTTAAGAATTTCATTGTTTTACGTTTTAGGGTTTAGAAATCTATTTGCACTCCGAAAGTATAGGTTGAAGTCAGAGGGTATACTTCGGTATCCCAACCTTCGGCATCCGACACTTCAGGTGTGAAGCTGTTGGCCTTGAAGGTAGTGAAGGGGCGGTCGGCCGTCAATGAGAGGCGGAGTCCCGGCATCACGTAGCTGCCTATCTTCAAGTTCTTGAACGAGTAGCCCAGCGTGATGTTCTGGATGCGGAAGTAATCGGAGCTTTCTACGAAATAGGAAGCGTTGTTACTGTCTGATTTGTTCCAGGTTTTGAGAAGAGCCTTGGCCGACGGATGTTCGTTGGTAGAGCCTGCACCCGTCCAGCGGTTCTCATACTGTGCACGGTCAAAGTTATAGTAGTCGGCTGCATAGCGCAGGGCACGCTTACGGTTCCACAGTTCGCCGCCTGCTTGTCCGTAGGTAGTGAGGCTGAAGTCGAAGTTCTTATAAGAGAATCCGGCATTGAAGCCATAAGTAAAGCTGGGCACGTATGAGCCCAACACCTGCTTGTCGTTTCCGTCTATCACATGGTCGCCGTTCACGTCCTCGTAGATGAAGTCGCCGGGTTCCAGTCCGTTGGCCACGGCGATGGGGTCGGCAGCACATTGTTCAGGAGTCTGGTAGATGCCGATGACCTTGTAGCCATAGAATGAGTTCATCGTCTCGCCCACCATATTCACGGTCTTTCCGCCTTTGATGATTTTCATGTTTCCTTTTAGGCTTTTCACTTCGTTATGCAGATAAGAGAGATTGACGCCGATGTTGTAATTGAAGTCCTGGCCAATCTTGTCGTTCCAGTTCAAGGAGAGGTCGATACCGGTATTCAGAATCTGTCCGTTGTTGCCGGCCAGCAGCTCGCCACTCATCGGGAGCTTGGGTGAAATCACGGCGTTGTCAGTCAGACGGTAGTACCAGTCGATGTCGGCGTTCAAGCGGTTCTTCAGTGTACTGAAGTTGACGCCCACGTTGGTTTCGTTCACTACTTCCCAACCCAGCCAGCTGAAGTTGGTGGTGTTGATGAATCCGTCGATGGCGGTATTGGGACCGAATACGGACTGTACGTTCTGTATGCTTGCGAAGCCTGCACTGGCAGCAATCTTGTCGTTACCCAGCTTACCCCAGCTGGCACGCAGCTTCATGTATTCGAAGATATTCTGGTTCTTCATAAACGGTTCTTGGGAGATGACCCATGCGGCACCGATGGAGGGGAAGTAGCCCCATTTGTCGTTGTACTTGGACGAGCCGTCGGCACGGAAGGTGAACATCAACATGTACTTGTCGTTGTAGTTGTAATTCAGTCGGGTGAAATAGGAGAGACCGCGGTATTTCCAGCCGTCGTCTTTCACCGTAGCGCCTTCCTTGTTGCCCAGTGCGATGTATTTCCACACGTCCTCACCTTCGGGCACGTTGGTGGCGGTACCTTCGAGCAGGCGGTATTGCTCTTGACGCATGGATGCACCCAGCATACCGGTAAAGGAGTGTTTGCCCCACTTGTCAGTATAAGTGGCCACGTTGTCCCATATATATTTGTAGTAGTTAGTGTTCTTTTTAGTGAGTTCGGTAACCTCTTTCTTCTGGTTGGTGCCTACATAGTAGGTAGGAGTGAACTCAGAACCGCGAATCATTGAGTAGTCGTAGCTGTAGCTACTGCGTATATTCAGCTTGTCGGGGATGAGGTTGAGCTGTGCATAGAAGTTGGTCAGCACTTGGTAGGTCTCGTTCCGGTTGTCGTAATAGTTGGCAGTGGCTACCGGATTGTTGAAGTTGTTGGTCAAGCCCACCTGCTCGGGTGATGTGTACTTCTTAGGGAATACGGCATCGTCGCGGCGGTCATCATACACCGGGATGATAGACGGTGTGTTGTATGCCTGTTGCCATGCGGCATTCTTGGGAAGCTGCTGCTGCGAGTTGCTGAATACGCCGTTGAAGCCTACTTTCAGCCATTTGCGGGCTTCGTAGTCAAGGGCGGCACGGAAGTTCAAGCGGCGGTAGTAGTTTTCCACGTCCATGATACCGTCTTGTGCCAGATAGCTCATGCCGGCAGAGTAGGTCGCTTTTTCCGTACCACCGGAGATATTCAAGCTGTGATTGGTCATCATGGCTGTGCGCAACAGTTCGTCATACCAGTTGGTATCGGCATTGAATTGCAGGTTTTCCATATTGCCTCCGAATTCGGCTACTGACTTTTCGAAAATCGACCGGTAAGCTTCCGGGTTGGCTTCCAACATCATGGTGGCATACTCGTGAGAGTTACACATCTCCAGCAGGTTGGTGGCTTTCTGAATACCTACATAACCGTTATAGGTAATCTTGGCATCCTGGTTGCGGCTTCCTTTCTTGGTGGTGATGATTACAACACCGTTGGCGGCGCGTACACCGTAGATGGCAGATGCGGATGCGTCTTTCAAGATGGTCATGTCCTGAATGTCGGAATTGTTCAGGAAGTTGATGTTGTCGTAGAACATTCCGTCCACTACATAGAGAGGAGAAGTGTCACCGAAGGAACCCATACCACGGATGGTCACTTTAGGACCTTCGCCCGGCGTTCCCGAATTGATGATGTTAACACCCGGTACCTTTCCCTGCAATGCTGCCATCGGGGAGGAGGTAGGAACATTGATAAGTTCTTTCTCTTTGACAACGTCAATCGGGGCCGTCAGGTCTTTCGCCTTGGCCGAACCGTAACCGATAACAACAACTTCTTCCAGTAGTTGTGCATCTTCACGTAGCTTTACATTAATGACGGATTGTCCCGCAGCGCTTATTTCCTGCGGCAACATGCCCAAATAGTTGAATACGAGAGTTGCGTCTTCGGGGACGCCGTTCAGTACATAGTTACCGTCGAGGTCGGTAGCTGCTCCAATAGTAGAGCCTTTTACTACAACCGTGGCTCCAATAATCGGTTCGTTGTTCTGATCAACAACAGTTCCTTTAACTGTCTTTGTTCCTTGTGCCAAAACTGTCAGTGGCAATGAGAACAAAATCATGAATAGAAGAAATAAAGTTTGCCTTCTCATAAACTAAATTTAAGAGTTAATAATTCTGCCGGCAAAGGAAGTAATTACGGTAAGTAAGGCAAAAAAAAACACTACCACGATAATACGTTTAGGGTAAAAATGGGTACCGTTTTACTACGTTTTCGTGTTACTTGTTTCTAATAATCAGTTTGTTATGATTGAATGATTTGTAGCCGCTTTATTTCAAGTCGATGAGAAAATCCACTAATCCCGTTCCGTCGGGGATATCCAGTTTCTTGCGCAAACGGTAGCGTGCTGCCTCTACTCCCCGGATAGTGAGGTTGGTCATTTGCGCAATGTCTTTCGTAGAAAGATTCAGGCGCAGCAGCGCACAAAAACGGAGGTCGGTAGCGGTAAGACTGGGATAACGTTCGCGCAAATTACGGAAGAATTTCTCATGAATCAGGTCGAAATTGTTCTGGAATACATCCCAAAATTCCTGTGTCTCGATGTTTTCGTTGATGAGCTTCAGCAGAGATTCGAGGTTCTTGCGTCCATATTGCCCTTTCACCAGGGACTCTTGTACGACAGTACGAAGTTTCTCCAGGACCTCGTTCTTGGCAAATACACCCAGTGCCATGCTGGCAAGGTCTTTACTCTTTGCCGACAACTCGGCTTCCAGCAATTGCTGTTGCTGCAGAGTTATCAGATGCTCCTGCTCGCGCATCTTGATGTTCTGCTGCACCTGCTCTGCCTCATACTCCTTCCGTTTCTTTTCCATGGCACGGTTAGCGCGCCACTTGGAGAAAAAGTAGACAAGCGCTGTGAGAACTATGAGATAGAGCGCAAAGGCATAATAGGAGAGGTAGAAAGGGCGGGCTATGGCAAAATGATATTCCACCTCACCGATTTTCTGTCCCAAATCATTATAGGCTTCTGCCTGGAATGTGTATTCTCCGTAATCCAGGCTACCGTAGCGGATTTCGGGCTCTTTCAGGTCCGATGTCAGCGCCATGCCTTGTCCTCCTTGCAGGACATAATGGAAATGTACGGACAATTTATTGTAATGCGGCAGGCTTACTGAGAACAGCAAATCCCGGTAATTGCTTTCCAGTTCGACATTTCCAGACAGAGGCAGGCGTTTCTCCTTTTTATCGGAAGAGGAAGCAGTGACCGAGCTCAGTGAGAGGGCGGACTCCAGAGTAGGACTGAGGCTGTCTGTGTTTTTGCTGTAACTGGCGATTCCGTTGTTCAGATTAAAATAGACAACGTCATTGTCGACGAACACATTGTTGTAGTTCTCTATGCATGGAGAATCAAACAGTTCGATGAGGATGCGCTGCTTCACGATGTACTCTCCTTCTGCGTACTCTACCAGTACGTACTCATGTGAACCGGACAGCCAGAAGCGGTCGTTCGTGACGGATACCACAGAATGAGCATTCCTGATGTAAGGCAGAATGGCATTCAGCTTTTGGAAGGGGATAATCTGCCGGGTGATGTCGTCATAGGTATAGAAGCCGTTGGGACTGGAAAAGACGATACGTCCTCGCATTTTCATTACTTGGATAGGGCCGATGATATATTCCGAGCCTAAATGGGAGATGTGCCGTACGCTTTTTACAGCCGACAAGTCATCGCTCAAGACTATTTTATAGACTCCCTGATACATGTGTGAAGCCCAGATGACACCGCTTTGGTCCACCTCCAAGTGCATGACCGGTGCAATGAAGCCGTCTATGACATGCGAAAAGGTCCATTGCCCGTTCTTCTTTTTATAGATACGCAAATTGGCGTAGGATGATTCCAACAGTATCTCTTCGCCATAGAGGGTGCACTTTATCAGACACGTACTGCTGTTGGTATTGCTTATGACGGAAACATTCCCTTTTTCGCCTATTAATAAGGTATGGGCATTGTTGCCTGCAAAGAGTTGCCCGTCAATGTCCTTCACATACCAGTTCTGTCCTTCAGTATGGGGAAGCAGGCGCAGATTCTCGGTAACCTGGTGGTATTCGTACAAGCCCTGGTTGGTGGCCAGATAGAAACAGTCGCCCCGGTGGGCTATGTCGTACACCATGCCCAGTTTGGTTTCATGGTTGGCAGGAGTCAGCAGCATGACGGGTGAGTTGTGGTGGATGTATGCGATGCCGTCGTCCAATGCTGCCCATACGTTGTTATCTTTGTCACAGAACAAGCCCAGGACTGTGTTGTTGTCCAGACGGTTATCCAGATTGAAGTGCCAGAGGCAATGTCCTTTGCGGTCGATGGCGTATATGCCATTCAAGACTGTACCTATCATGAATATGGAATCATTGGTCATGACGGCGCGGTTCACCCGCTGTTTCTTCAGCTCTGCATCAATGTCTGTTTTCCAGGGGGTGATGTCACCGTTGTAGCGGAACAATCCGTTATTCTCTGTGACCATCAGGAAGCTGTTGTCCCCGTCGGGCAGTAATGCCACTACATTGTCATCGTTCACTTGGCTGCGGGGGAAGAGATGAAGGAAATCCTTGCCGTCGAATTCATAGAAGTCCTCATCAATCATCTGTGTGTAGATATGTCCGTTTTGGGTGTAGAAGTAGAGCGGCTGTTGCTGTCTGTTGCGGAAAGCGTGTACCATCTTCCCGTCGTAGGAGAACCAGGCGCTGAACGACTGGAAGTAGATGCGACCGTCCAGCTCTACAATGTTCCATATCTCGTTGTTCTCCATGGGGAAATTTTTCAGGAATTTGCTCAAAGAATGGTACCGGAGAGTGCCTGCCTCCGAATACTTGAAATAGCCGAATTCCTCGAATGCCCCCACATAGATACGGTCTTCTTTCACATACACCGAACGGACAATATGGTTCCCCGGCACTTTGTGGAGAGTCCAGCGATAACCGTCATATACCAGGAGCCCCTGGCTGTTGCCGAAATACATTTCGCCGTTGCTGCCTTGCGCACATGCCCAGTTCTGATAACCGGCTTCATAGTCTTTGGCAAGATAGTTGGTGACGGCGGGCATGAAGGAAGAAGCCCTGGCCTGGATGAAGAGGATGAACAATAGAAGGCACACTACCCAATACTTGAAAAGCATCGGTCTTATCGTATTTTGTTTCATTTTTTCAGGTTAATCGAAGTGTTTCTTGGAAGCAAAGATACAATAAGTATTCTAAATATTGTGTTTTGATGAGATAAAAAAGGTACTTGAAGCGGTTAGGGAGGATGTTTCTTAATGAATATCCTCCCCTCTTAGTTGTTTGTCTTTTGAAATTTATTATAGGGATTGTGCGGATGATAGGACTCGAACCTACACGCCTCACGGCACCAGATCCTAAGTCTGGCGCGGCTGCCAATTACGCCACATCCGCGGAATAATTCCGATTAGCGGGAGCAAAGATAGAAAGAATTTTCGTTTTGGCAAATTGTTTTGTAGATAAAGTCGTTTTAGAAAGTCACTTTCAGTATTTTTCTTGCTTCCTCAATGATGGTGTCCAAGTCATTGTTCTCATCTTCTTTGCTCATATCCACTTTCTTGTCCGGGTCGATGCCGAACTCGATATGCTGTTTTTGGGCATCGAGGTGCGGGCTGGCAGAAAAGCGTACCCCCCATCCGTTGGGCAGTTCCGAAGAGAATGGCAGGCCCGACCCGCCGCCGGTTTTATCACCAACCAGGGTGACATTGGGAAAACAGCGCATGGAGTTGACAAAATCATTGGTTGCACTATAGGAATGACGGTTGGTCAGGACAATTACCTTTTTTTGCCAGCGGATACTGTTGGAAGGTTCCACATAAATGGGAGTCGGATCTGAAAAATCGCTATGGCCTTTGCCGGTCTTGTGCTGAATATATCCCGTCAGTACTTTTTCATTCGTGAAGCGTTGTGCCATTCGGGTGGCGTTTGTCAGGTTGCCGCCACCATTGTTGCGCACGTCGATAATCAGGCCGTTACAAGCGGAAAGGTATAACAGAATCTCATCCAGGTTGCCGTTTCCGATGCCGCTGGAGAAATCACCGTAATAGATATATCCTATGTTGTCCTCCAATATGGTATATTTGGCGCCTCCAGCAATGCGGTAGTCTCTTCCCAGGTACTTTTCAATGATACTTTCGTTGAAGTTACGAGGATAATCCAGATACCAGTCCCAGTAGCGCGCCATGTTGGAAGAAGAGTACAAGTTGACATGTCCGTCTTTTAACTCGGCAAGCATGTTACCTAATATTTCAAATAGACCGTCGTAGCTCATTCCCGGGGTAATGAGTGGCTGGTACTTGTCATGGATGGCATCCCAGTCTATTTGCTTGTAGTCCAGGAAGCAGTACTGTTCGTCTATTATTTTCCACAAGGCTTCGAAATTGCCTTGTGGGGTATTGTCGAACTCTTCCTCACGAATACATCCGTTCAATAGGGGCAATAACGTGAGTAGGATACTCCAAATTATTAAAATATATCTTCTTTTCATGCACATTATCCTTATCATCTTATCGTTTATCACCTTGTCACTTTTTACTTTCTCTTGTTAGGAAACAGATAGAGTTCCTTTACGAACCCCACCATGAATACGTGCGAGTAAGTATGTGTCTTTATTTCATTTACTTTGGACTGTTGTGCGTCCCATATGTAAGCGAAACGCATCCGGGCACGTCCCACCGGAAAGTCTGCGGTCAGCATTTGTCTCAGAGAGGGCTGGTTGTGCAGGGAGGTGAAGTTCACTACTCCGTCCCAATGTCCTAACGTAAATATCTCGTAGTAGGACTGTCCATAGTTGGGCATGAACATGATACCTGCCAAGGGAAGATTTACCTGATAGCGTAGTGTGATGGGACGGTTCTTGATGCGCAAGTCCCAAATAGCCATTCCCGATGCGGCAAGGTTGATATAGGCACGTGCTTGGGCGGGGTTGTTTCCGTTGCGCAGATTATAGACAAAGCCACCGTTGAAGTCGCCGACTCCTCCGGCAAGCAGTTTGAAATTGCCCGTGATTGGAAAATTATAATGCAGGCCGTAGTTCCAGTTGGCCAGTCCGGAGAATGTATTGTTATTGTCTACTTTGTTGTGTGTATATCCCAAGTCTGCCTGGAAGAAAGTTTGCAGAGACACGTTGCCGTCCATCAACCGTGTCATCCGCATGCTTTCGCGGGAGATACGGAAATCGATTCCCTTATACTCCTGAGGTGAAAGATAAGTGTCGAACACGTTGGTGAAGCCGACACCATACATGGTGGCACGGGTGATAATACGGTTACGGTTGGTGGAGTCAGCCCGTAGCTTCCGGTCGATGCTGCATTGTGCTTCTTGTGCTTTCAGTCCGACACTTCCCAAGAGCAGTCCGCATAGGATTATTATCTTGTATATGTACATATTAAATTATCAATTACAAATTAGTAATCGTTAGCCACTAATACTTCATTTCCGTCCTTCATCAAAAGAGTTTCATCTGTCCTGTCATCTCGTCCAGTATGTCCCCTTCGCTTTTACCGTGGTCGGGGTCCAGAATTTCCGGTTCTTCATCCGTTTCCTGCTCTTCGGTTTTCTGCGAGGGTTCAGGTTGGCGGGTAGGCTCTAATTCGTTGATGGTTTCTATAGTATAGGTGGTCAGGCGCTTACCTTTTGCTTTGAAGCCTTTCACGGCGATGAATTCGTCGGCTTCCACCACCATCGGCTCTCGGAAATTGTCGTGGCCGCCAAACACCACCTCTAAACGCGGGTAGCACTCGTCTGTCAGCAGAATGAGGCTGCTGTTCTTGTTTTCTCCCAAGTAGTTTTGCTTGCGGGCGGTTGCCTCGAAGCAGAAACGCTTGATGTAAGGATAGTTCTGCTGGTCGGCATCGTAGAGTACGGCGGTCCATACTTTGTTCGGATCGTATTTCTCCAATACGCGTATGCCATCGTCATAGTGATTGTTCAAGTCGAAGTTGGTGGCATAGAACTCTCCGCTGTTCTGTACGACAAGGATGGTGTCTTCGCTCTGGAATTCTCCGAGATATTCTCCGCGCCCGTCGTAGTTGAGACGTAGCACATCACGGTCGAACCAGACTTTCCGTCCACCCAGCGTGGAGCCTCCACGTTGTTTCAAGGCTATCTTGTGTACGGGGAGTTTCGTGAGTATATTTCCCATGGCCTGCCGTCCCTTGATATTGATGTTGCTGAAATCCTCCTCGAAGATAATACGGCGTACACGGGGATTGGGTTTCAGGGTTACCTTGATGATTTCAGCTTCTCCATTGGGATTGGCGGTGAAGTAGGTGATACGGGAGTCGGGAGTACCTTGCGTCACATCGTATTCGCGGTCACGCACCACGGAAGTGACGGCAAAACGCTTGATATAGCTTGTCCCCTCCTTGCCGTCACGGTAGCAGACATTGTAGATGGTACGTTTGTCGTTCTTCTTAAAAATGTTGGCATAAAGTATATTCTTGCCCACGAACTTCTTGTCGGCCACCGGTGTGATGATATATTTTCCATCGCGGAAGAAGATAATCACGTCATCTATGGGCGAGCAGTTGCCTATGAATTCGTCTTTCTTCAATCCAGTTCCGATGAAACCCTCTTCGCGGTTGATGTACAGCTTTTCGTTGGCTTCGATGACTTTGGTTGCTTCGATGGTGTCGAAGTTACGCAGTTCCGTGCGGCGGGGGAAGGCTTTGCCGTACTTGTCCTTCAACATACGGAACCAGTCGACGGTATATTCCACGATGTTTGCCAGATGGCAGTCTATCTCCTCTATGTCCTTTCGCATGCGTGCTATCAGTTCCTCTGCCTTGTCGGAGTTGAATTTGAGGATACGTGCCATCTTTATCTCCATCAGCCGGAGGATGTCTTCCTTGGTCACTTCGCGGATAAAAGTCGGGTAGTAGGGAGTCAGGCGCTCATCGATATGTTCGCAGGCGGCATCCATGTTTTTGGCTTGTTCAAACTCCTTATCCTTGTAAATACGTTCTTCAATGAATATCTTTTCGAGTGAAGCGAAATGCAGGCTTTCCAGTATCTCTCCCTTACGGATTTCCAGTTCCTGGCGTAGCAGTGCCAATGTGTTGTCGACTGATTTGCGCAATACATCACTCACGGTGAGGAAGTGGGGCTTTTGGTCGTCGATGACACAGCAGTTGGGAGAGATGCTCACTTCACAGTCGGTGAAGGCATAGAGGGCATCGATGGTCTTGTCGGATGATACACCCGGGGCTAGATGCACTAATATTTCCACACTGCCGGATGTTAGGTCCTCTACCTTACGTATCTTGATTTTTCCTTTTTCGCTGGCCTTTACGATGGAGTCGCATACACTGGCCACCGTTTTCCCGTAAGGAATTTCCTTAATGGCAAGTGTCTTGTTGTCTATCTTTTCTATTTTGGAGCGCACGCGTATCGCACCGCCACGTTCACCGTCGTTGTATTTGGATACATCGATACTGCCTCCCGTCTGGAAGTCGGGGTACAGCTTGAATTCTTCGTTGTGCAGATAGCTGATGGAAGCATCGCACAGCTCATTGAAGTTATGTGGTAATATTTTGGATGACAGGCCTACGGCAATACCTTCCACACCTTGTGCAAGCAGCAGTGGGAATTTTACCGGTAGTGTAACCGGTTCTTTGTTTCGCCCGTCATAAGAGAGTTTCCATTCGGTGGTCTTGGGGTTGAATACCACGTCCAGTGCGAACTTGGAGAGACGTGCTTCGATATAACGGGGGGCAGCGGCGCTGTCACCCGTCAGAATGTTACCCCAGTTTCCCTGGCAATCCACGAGCAAGTCCTTTTGTCCCAGTTGTACCAGAGCATCGCCGATAGAAGCATCACCGTGCGGATGGAACTGCATGGTATGTCCTACGATGTTCGCCACCTTGTTGTAGCGCCCGTCTTCCATGCGGCGCATGGAGTGGAGGATACGCCGCTGTACGGGTTTCAGACCATCCATGATATGGGGTACGGCACGTTCCAATATAACGTATGAGGCGTAGTCCAGAAACCAATTCTGGTACATGCCGCTCAGTTGGTGCTTTATATTGGCATCCTTTGCGTCCGCAGGTTTGTAATCCGAGTGTTCTTCGCTCCCGGCCGGGAGTTCCTTGTCCAAATCATCTTTCGGTGCTTCAAAATCTTCGCTCATATTTGTTCGGGAATTGTCTATTCTATGATATTACTGATTTTTCAGTTGCAGGCAAAAATACAATTTTTGTTCGATAAATGAGAATTTGCGCGGAACTATTGTGCCAAATCCTTCCCATTTTTTAAAACTTCTGCCCGTTAATGGAACCAATCTGTCTCTTTCCCGTTAGCGGAATTATATTGAGGACGTGCTTCCGCCTCTTTGCGGACAGCGATGTTGCTTTTGTCTTTCTTGCCGACAAGTTGGCAAGGTTTTGCCACCACATTGGCAAAGCTTTGCCAAAGGCATGGCAAAACTTTGCCAATATGGTGGCAAAACGCTGGCAAAGTAACTTGCTGGCTTGTTGTGTGTTGGCTCGAATTGTGCAGCGATATCATCACAAGGGTGAAGAGATACTGGGCAGATTCTGCCGACGGATTCATTATTTTGTGAATTTCCATTCGTCAAATAAGAACTTTCCGTTCCCGAATACGAAGTAAATGTCGTGTTTGCCTTTTATCCGTTTGTCCAACGGCTTTGTCAATGTTTGCCACGTATCGGTATCAAAGGTCAAGGTGGATAGGAGCGGACCGTCTGGACTGTCCATGTGTATTTCGATGGAGCCTTTCCCTTTTATCTTCATCTGTATGGCTTGAGGTGATTGCGGGAATTCCGCACCGCGGACACAGATGGCCTGTCCGCTCTTGTTTCCTACGGCAGACATGTTGCCTGTCTGTCCGGTAGGTTCAAAGGCAACGCCGCGTGTGGCGGCTGTGGTCTCGGCCTGTTGCTGCGCAAACGGGTCGAGAGGCTTGATTTGTGAAACGCCCTTGGCTGTGGCTGTGCCCATGTGGATAGTGAGGTCCTTTTCGTCCACCTCTATTTCTTCCACGCAGATACTGCGGACACCCACTTTGAGGTCGCGGCTGTCCTGCAAGCCCAGTGAGTGGTAGAAGAGATAGTACTTCCCTTGAAATTTTACCAGATGTGTATGGTTGTTGCTGTCGGACATGCCATAGTCGCCGGGATTTTTGAAGTAGTTGTCCCGATAGGTCCAGCTGTCTGTCTCAAGTGGCGTGCGACTCGTCATGTAGCTCATGCAGCACCGGCTCGGCTTGTCTATATCCTTGTGGGGCCATGCATCCCGGTTCTTCCAGTTGGTGTTGTAGGTGTAAATCCAAGTGCCGTTCAGATAGTTCAGTTCGTTTGCTTCAAAGTGGTATGGCGCTTTTATTTCAACTATTTCGCTGTCCAGCGTCTTCATGTCATTTGCCAGCCGCACGATGCGTGCGTCTCCGGGAATGTAGTCGTCGCTGTCGCCCCCGCCAAAGGAGAGCCAGCCGATGCCCTTGTCGTCGATGACTACTCCCGGATCGAAGGGAGCTTTACACTTGCCGAGTCCTGGAGTATTACCGTCTACCACACATTTGCCCAATGGGTCTGTCCAGGGCCCCACGGGGGAAGTGGCAGTCAGCATACCTACACCGGAACCGCTGTTGGAGTAGTACAGATAGAAGTGGGTTTTGCCGTCGGCCTCCTTGCGCGAAGCGATGGAAGGTGCCCACGAAGCCATTCCCCAGGGAGCCAGAGCCTTTACATTGATTACTCCGTGATAAGTCCAGTTCACCATGTCGTCAGAAGAGACCATAGTCAGCGAATGGATGTGCTGATAGGTGTTTTTCCCGTTACGGCCCACTACATCATATTGCTGGTGGTCGTTAGTGCCGTACACATAAATGCGGCCGTCGTGCACCACTGCTGTGGGGTCGGCCATGTATTGGAAGTCGAGAAGGGGATTGGCATTGCCGGTAGAGAACTTGGGCGAGAATTCAAAAGATTCTTCCAAAGCGCTGTCTGTAGAAACCGGAATGTTTTCAGAAGAGGCAATGCTGTCTGCCCGGAAGGGGGCTAAGGGGATGCCTTCCGTTGAAAAAAGGTTGCCTTGAGCAGCGTCACTGAAGCAGTAACGAATGGAAACCGGGCTTTCGATTCCTTTTACCGGGACAATCAGCTTTCCCCCGTCTATCCTGGCCCGGGCCTCTTGCCATTCCTGGCCGGCTGCGGCCATCATCAGCCCCTCTATCCTTTTCCCGTGTACGGCCAGTCCGTTCTTTATGTCTTTGAAAGAGATTGTCACATGGTTGCCTTTGCGGCAGGCGCTTTCAAAGACCGGGCTTTTATAGGGGCCTGCATATATATGGTATGTATCGTCCAGTGCAAGATTGGCGAGACGTTTGCCTACGCTTCTTTTGTCACGTGGATGGATGTCCTGCACATTGTCCACCAAATCTGACACGGTAATCATCTTGACCTTGTCCAGCATTTCGGGCAACATGGCCTGCTGCTCGCGTAGCAGTGCCGGTCCGTTGTCTTTGGAGTGGTATTGGAAGGGGGCTATCTGGACCAGATAGAATGGGAATTCCTTGTTAAATCCGGTACGCCACGAGCCTATCAGCCGCTGCATCACCCGGGCGTAGGAGCTGGCACGGCCTTGGTTGGCTTCTCCCTGATACCAGATGCATCCGGCAATGCCGTAGGGCATCACGGGATAAATCATGCTGTTGTACAACGTGCCTGTTTCAGCCGGAAACCAAGGATTGGATTCATACGGATAGTCGCACAAGACCGGGTCGCTCATTACGCATTCGCGGGGCGTCCATGTCTCGGCGGTGGTTCCGCCCCATGCGGCTACGATGATTCCTACCGGCACGTCCAGCTCTTCCTGGATGTTGCGGCCGAAGAAGTAGGCCAGGGCACTCGTGCTGCGCATCGTTTCGGGCGTGCACTGTGTCCATTGCGAGAAACAGTTTTCTTGAGGGAACGGGGCGGCTATTCTGGCCACGTGAAAAATTCGGAGATTGGGACAATGGGCATTTGCCGTTTCCTCGTCTCCGTTCTTTATGCCGTGGTTGGCGCTCCATTCCATATTGGATTGTCCGCTGCACAGCCAAACTTCGCCTAGCATGACATCGGTCAAGGTTACTTCTGACGAGCCGCTGAAACGAATCTCATAAGGTCCGCCGGCTTCGCCGGAAGGTACACGGGCTGACCATTTCCCCGTATTATTGACTTGGGTTTTGATTATTTCTCCTTTCATCCATTCGGGGGCGATGGAAATTGTTTCTCCCGGAATACCCCATCCCCAGAAAGTAAGTTCTGAGTTACGTTGTAGCACCATATGGTTGGAAAATATGGCAGGGAGTTGTATCGCTGCTTGCAATTTCAGGATGCCGAGCAGCATAAATAAACTTAAAAGGGTAAGATAATGATGGTATTTTTTCATACGAGTATTTATTTCCATAATGCAAATTAATAGCTGTTTTTAGAAACCATTACATTTTAACCGTTACTTTTTTCCCATTATAAGCCACTGCCTTTTTTGCGCCATCAGCAGTTACTATGTTGAATTTCCGTTCTTTCAACATACCGGAAAACTCTCCTTTCCGATTTTCAATAGTGAGCATGCGAGTACGGTCATTCCATTTCATCGTAATGGTGCTGTACATTCCTTTTTCATAATTGTAGTTGTCATTCTCGTCTTCGTAAAGTGTGAATTCGCCGTTACAACCGGGATACACTTTTATCTCCAAGTTGTCCCATGATTTTTCGGTGCTATACTGCACTTCGGGACCTATTGGCAGGATGGAACCTGCTTTCACATAAAGTGGTAAAATGTCAATAGGGGTATCTTTCACGATATATTGTCCGCCGGAGTGTTTCTGATTGGTCCAAAAATCATACCATTCCGTATTTTTAGGCAGATATATTCGTATAGACTTAACGGTACTGAAATCTTCTACACGGATGGTGTCCGAAACTGTTTGGGTATACATGGGTTGGGTTACAGGGCATACCAATAGGGATTTGCCAAACATATACTGATTGTGGATGTTCCACACGTTGCGATCGTGGGCAAAATCCATTGCCAAGGCACGCATGAAGCTGGACTGATTGGCAGTTACCTCCCAGGCAGTTGTGTAGATGTATGGTAACAAACTGTAGCGTAACCGAATGTATTTCTCAATCGCATCGTATATTGGCTCGCCTTTTTTGCCGAATTGATAGATTTCTCTGGGAGCACCTTCCCCATGTGACCGCATCATGGGACAGAATGTACCGAACTGTATCCAACGGGCATAAAGCTCGCGATAATCCGGGTCATCCAGCATCAAGGGATATTGCCATAGGAAGAATCCGCCGATATCGCTGTTCCAATGGGGAATGCCACATAGTGAGAAGTTTAATCCCGCAGGTATTTGCTTCTCCAAAACTTCCCATGATGCTGTGATATCTCCTGTCCATGTATTGGCACCATAACGTTGCTGGCCGGCAAAGGCTGAGCGGGTAAGGATAAATACGCGTTTATCTGAAGTTACGGCACGCTGGTGGTCGTACACTCCACCTACACTCATTAAAGGGTAGGCATTGCGTACTTTACGGAATGACCCCAAATAGGTGGGCGTGTCAAAATCTTCAGGAATGGGGTGAAAATGGTCGGGTTCGGTAGAGTCCATCCACCAGCCGTCTATACCCACAGAACGTAGGTTCTCGTTCAGGTACTTCCAATAGATGTCGCGTGCTTGCGGATGGTAGGCATCGTACACGCGGGCACCGGATGGATAGTCCATATTGGGAGGCCACTTCTCGGAACCGGATTCGGGCCATGTGCGGAAGTTGAAGAGCATGTTCCCTTTGTCTAACTCGCGATAGGGTTTGGTATGTGGTCCGAAAGCTGACCAAATGGAGATAATAATGTGGGCGTTCATTCCGTGTATGTCTTCCATCATTTTTTGGGGGTCGGAGAATTCTTCGTTCAAAAAATCCATTGCGTTCCACAGGTAGTTGCTTCCCCAGTATCTCCAATCCTGGATAATTCCATCGAGGGGCACACCCAGTTCGCGGTATTTTTGCACTACGCCAACAATCTCTTTTTGGCTTTTGTAGCGTTCACGGCTTTGCCAGAATCCATATGTCCATAATGGAAACATGGGCACTTGTCCTGTGAGGTAGCGCATCTGGGCAACTACTCCATCGGCATTTTCGCCGTACATGAAATAGTAGTCAATGCAGTCACCGACTTCAGAAAGGAAGGATGTCTCTTCTTGATTGTCTTTGAAGATGGTTGGCGAATAGTTGTCCCAAAAGAGACCGTAGCCTTTGACGGACTGGAAGAAGGGAATCACATCTTCAAGATTGTCTTGGATAAGGCGTTTGGTCTGGTTACGTTGCGACATTTTGCCGTTTTGCAATTGTCCCAATCCATAAATAGCTTCGTCTTTCTCTAAGGTGAACGATTGATAAACGCTGAAGGTTTTTGTGCCGGCATCGTTGAAATCATCAAAACGTGCACCTTTATTTTGTTCTTGCAACAGCGATTTTCCATCGGAAGAGGCAAAAGTTATTTGTCCGGTCTCTTCGTTGAGATGGACTGTAAGCTGATGGCTTTTGATAGTCAATATGCCCCCTTTCGAAGAGACGGATAGTTTTACTTTTTCCGGTTGCCCGATGACCGACAAGCTTTCTTTGGTATACTTCCAGCCGTCAGGCGATTTTAAGATTCTCACTGTGACAGGAGAGAAGAAGCTAATATCTATATTTATACCTTGCACAGTGCTTTTTATGCCTTGTGAGGTGCGTTGGTAGGTTTGTGCTCTGCCTTGTTCTGCTATGAAAAATGTCAGCATCAGCAGGACAAATAATCTTAAAAAAAATCCCTTTTTCATACAATATCAGCAGTTTAACGGTTAGTGATTTTCAGTACCAAAGAAATAGGATTGGGTGTCTTGTCTTTGGGAAGGTCAATAAGCAAGCCTTTGGAAGTTCTTCTGAACTTTGCCTTTCCGCCTCCTAATAATTCTACCTTTTCGATTTCTCCTTTGCAGTAGGGACTGCCGGTAGCCAGTGATTTTATCTGTATTTTTCCGTCTGAGGGCCATTTCATGATATGGGCATACAAGTATTTCCCTTTTTTCACAAACCGGATGTCGGCAGAAGTGTAGGGTGCGTTCTTGCCTTCGTTGAATCCTGCTCCGTCCAAAGGTATTGCTGTTTCTGTGGAGGGACCTTCACCATAAATACACCAGGGACGTGTGTCGAATATTCCTTCTCCGTTCACCTCCATCCAGGCGGCTATGTCTTCCAGAATTTTTTCTTCCTTGTCGTCGATGGTGCCGTTTCCTTTCATTGGTACGCTTAGTAATAGGTTGCCATTTTTACTGACGATGTCAATGAGCATGTGGATGACGGTCCCGGCTGATTTATACCAGTTGTCTTCGTAAGCAGAGCGGTTATAGTGCCAAGTACCGAGGCAACTACAGGTTTGCCACGCCTTGTCCTGGCATTCCGATGGAACCCCTTTTTCTACATCCCATACGATGGCCTCTTTATGTTTAGCTTCCAGCTTCTTTCCGAAGACTACAGCATTGAGATTGCCCTTGTGAAGCTTCATGTTCTGGTTATAGTAGTGCGACACGACTTTCAGCCCCGTATCGTTGATGGGCCAGAAGGGGAGTACGCTGTCATCGAAATAGACCAGGTCGGGATGATATTTGTTTATCATGTCCACTGTGCGGTCGAAGAAGTTGTCGTAGTAACTCTGCGGGGGGACAGAGGTTCCTTCGGGCCAGTCCCATGCCACCCAAGCATGTCCGCTCAGGGCATGATTCTGTACGTATAGCTCTTGCGGGTCGTAGCCTTCCCACCATTTTCCCTTGCCGTCTTCCTTAGTCACTACGCGGGCATCGTAGGAGATTCCTGCGTATGGGCCTTTCTTGTCGGCTCCTTGTGCAGTTTCATACCATGTCCAAGCATGGGAGGAGTGGATGCTGACACCGAAGGGCAGTTTGTTTTTGCGGGCCGCTTTCTCCCATTCGCCCAGTACGTTTCGCTTGGGGCCCATGTTGACGGAGTTCCATGATTGGTATTTACTATCCCACAAGTCCATGTTGTCGTGATGATTACCCATGGCAAAGAAATATCGGGCACCGGTTTTCTTGAAAAGGGCTACCAGCCTCTCCGGATTCCATTTCTCGGCTTTCCATTCGTTGATTACATCCTTGAAGCCGAATTCCGAAGGATGTCCGTAATGCTCCAAGTGCCACTTGTAGGCAGCACCGCCCTCTTCGTACATGCCACGACCGTACCAGTCGCCGGCTTCGGGTTGGCATTGCGGACCCCAGTGTGCCCATATGCCGAATTTGGCGTTGCGGAACCATTCGGGCACTTCGTATTGGGACAATGACTCCCAGGTGGGTGAGAACTTGCCCGGTTCTGCTTTCTCTTGTTGTGCCAATGCACTGCCCCCTTGCAGGATGCAGGCAGATAGGAGAATTGTTTTAAAGATGTTTCTTTTCATACCTTTATTGTTGTTTACAAAATGTTTATTTCCTTTTTGAATACATTGATGAACGGATTATTCTGTTTTGTCCATATACTCCATGATAAACCCATATCGGTAGGAGCGATTGCCGTCAATGGTGTATGGCTTCATGGTCTGTGCGCCCCATCCGTCGTTTCCACCTACTCCGTGTATGTTGGAGTCGATATTCAGGTTGATGAAGTCGCGTTCGGGCAGTTCGTGCGCATGTTCTTTCCCTTCCAGGTCTTCTTCCCCGTAGGGCCATATACGGAAACATAGGGGTTGCAGGCCTTTGACTTGTATTTTCCATCGCTCACTGTCTCCCAGCATGAACCAGCGTGTATCGCACCGGTTGGCATTGTCTTGCGGTACGATGTAGTTCGTGATAAATTCGTGTATGCCACACTCGTAGACTCCCAGGAAAGCGGAGCTCTTGCGGTCGGGATAGTTCTCGAACTTGCCGCGTCCGTACCAGGCTATCCGATTCAGCGCCGAGGGCATTCTCATGCGCATACCGAATTTGGGCATCAGCGGAATATCTTCCTTTTCAGGCTGATAGGTTGCTTCTACTTGTATGCGGCCTTTGCCGTCCACAGTGTAGCGGAGATGGTAACCGGCTCCTATCCGGGGGAGGGAGAGACTGGCATCCACTATCACCATACCATCGTTTACGGTTGCTTGGTATGCCTTTACGATACGTTTTTGCTCTGCATTTTTCCAAGCGCTCAAACGTTCATTGTAGCCGTTGCGGACCTGAATGTCATTTGCCGGTTTCCAAAAATAGGGTTCCAAGGCACTGTACAACAACTCTTCTCCCTTGACTCGCCAACTCACCAAAGCACCGGTACCTTTTTCTATGGTGAACAAGGCATCGGCGGCTATAATTTCCACCGCTTCGGGTGTCTCCTTAAACGTGGCCTTCCCGCCGTCATCCTTCAATTGTGGGAATTCATAGTCATGATACGTAAGTTGTTCCTTGGCAACTTTGAAGCCCTTCTCTGCCCACGTCGTGGATTCCTTCAACGTGGCATATACATTGAGGCAAAGTTCCCCACACTTATCCGGTCTTGAAGGTACCTCCAGCAGATTCCCTTCGGACAACTGGAGGTCGCCGCTGCTTACTGCCTTTCCGTTACATATCCACTCATAGCTGTAATCGAACTCATCCAAATCGGAAAACGCATACCCGTTGGTCAATTTGATTTGCCGCGTTCCCTTCTTTTCAAACTTGATGTATTGATATACTTTTTGTACCTCATAGTAGTGGGGGTGAGGCACCCGGTCGGGAGATACCAGCCCGTTAATGCCGGTGGGACCGTCGTTGGGATAGTCCCCGAAATCTCCTCCATACGCCCAGAATTCATCAGGCAGTAATGGGAGTGACGAGGGGCTCTCGCCGAAACTTAACGGTGCACCGTTAAGCTTTTTAGGAATGCCTTGGTCTACCCAGCACCAAATGGCAGCTCCGATGATACTCTCGTCTTTTTCAATCACATCCCAATACTCCTTGAGGTTGCCGATGGAATTTCCCATGGCGTAGGCATACTCTCTCATGAATACGGGGCGGTCGGTTATTTTCTCGCCAAGTTCCTTCAAAGCGTCGGGATGCAGATAGGCTTCGTCATAGACGTCGGATACGGTGCGGTCTGTATCGTCGTATATCGGCCTGGTGGAATCTAAGGCGCGGACTGTGTCTGCCATGGCTCGCAAATTGGCACCGCTTCCGCCCTCGTTGCCCAATGACCAGAACAGGATGCACGGATGGTTCTTGTCCCTTTCCACCACGGCCGCTGCTCTGTCCACATGGGCCAGTGTCCATTGCGGGTTGTCCCCTAATACTTTGTTCCCCAAGCCGTAGGCATGACTTTCGTGGTTCGCTTCGTCCATTACGTAGATTCCATACTTGTCACATAGCTCGTACAGCAATGGCAGATGTGGATAGTGGGACGTGCGTATCATGTTGATGTTGGCTTGTTTAATCAGCCGGATATCTCTCTCCATCGTCCGGCTGTCGACAAAGAATCCCATACGGGGATGGAAATCGTGACGGTTCACTCCTTTCAGCTTGACGGCTTTCCCGTTGACTTTGAAGACGTCTCCCGCGATTTCTATTTTCCGTATGCCCCAATGGTATTCGAACGATTCCAAAAGTTCATTCTTCCTGCGAAGCTTGATGTGGATGTCATATAGATGCGGTTTTTCGGCAGACCATAGTTGAGGCTCCCGGAGCATTTCGGACAGTGTGACGCTCGTTTCAGAAAAGGCCTGAATAGTACCTACGGGAGCCACCATTTTTTTGTCGAGTTTATTTCCTCTATTGTCTTTCCCCACCAGGTTTATTTCTACGGTCAGGTCTTTTACTTTGCGGTCGGTCTGGTTTCTTATCCAAATTTCGGTTCCGAATGTAGCTGAACGCATGTCGTCCGACAAGTCGCTGCTGAACCTATAGTCCCGGATATTTGTCCGGGGACGTACCCATAGCTCTACCGGCCTGAGTATTCCACTAAGCCGCCACATGTCCTGGTCTTCCAGATAACTGCCGTCCGACCACCGATACACTTCCACTGCCAGACGATTGGTTCCGTTCTTCACAAATTCGGTTATGTCAAACTCGGCAGGCGACATCGAATTCTGGCTGTAGCCTACCCGCTCTCCGTTTACCCAGACATACATGGCCGATTTTACTCCTTCAAAGTGAAGGTATAGGCACTTGTCTTTCATATCGAGCGTCACTTCGAACGTGGTGACATAAGAGCCTGTGGGATTTCTGTGCCCGTAACTGTAATATTCGGCGGGAGGCTCGCTTGTCACTTTGGGTGCATCCTTCTGGAAGGGATAGTTTACGTTGGAATAGATAGGTTTCCCATAACCTTGCAATTGCCATGCTCCCGGTACTATGATGGTATCCCATGTGTCGGTATTGAAATCATTCTTGTAGAAGTCGGCCGGGCGCTTTCCCGGGTCGGCAGACCATTGGAATCGCCACTTGCCGTTCAGGGATATGATTTCTTTGCAATCGGCTTTTTGCGAAGGCAATGTCAGTGTGGCATGATACGGCTCTTTGTTGATGCCGACTACAATAGGATTCTCCCAGTCCGGAACTTCTTGGGCGCCGGCATATAGGGCACTTAGCAATAGAAAGGCAAATATCTTTTTTCTCATTTTTTCTCATGTTTTCTGATGGTCAATAAACTTCCATGATGAGAACTCCCCAGGGGGGCAATGTTACATGGTCTCCTTCTTTTACAGTCTTGCCGGAAATCAGCTCTTTGGACGTCGGATAGTTATGAGTGATTTCTTTGCTCTCGCTGCTGTAATTGAAGAAGTAACGGATGGCTTTTCCGGCTTTGTTTATTCCCGAACGCTGTATGATGGGGAACACGTCGCTCTCTGAAGAGATGATACCGGCATGGATGGCTGCCTTTCGCACGATGGCATTCAGCAATTCCTGCGAAGGGTAGGCTCCTATGTAGGTCAGTTTGCCTTTGCCATACTTGTTTTCGGTGACAACGGGCCATTTGCCGAAGAACGGATGCTCTGCATAAGCCAACGGGGTGGCTGTCTCGGGAATCAGGAATTCATACCAGTCGCTTATCTGGTTCTTTCCCTCTAATTGAAAGGGGTTATCCTTTAATGATAAGTCACCGATAGTGGAGAATTCCTGGTAATGGAAGCCGCAGGCTTTGCGTAGCGGCCCGGGAGCCAAGGTGGCCCGAACTGCGGAGTGCTCATTGCAGTAACCGCTTTTGTGCATCATTACCACGTGTCCGCCGGACTGTACGAATTCATCAATGGCTAATAGCAATTGGTCGGTAGCCACATACAAAGGGGGAATGACAAGCATGTCATATCCGCTGAAATCGGTTGTCTTGTCACAAGGGATGATGTCCGTTTCTATGTTTTGGAAATAGAGGGCTTTATGCACCATATCAATGGGATAATTGCTCTTGTAAGTGTAGGGCATGAAGCCGAGAGCATGATAAGAATCATGACTGTAGAGGATAGCTGCCCGGTTTTTCTTTTTCAAGTTCACGATGTGGCTGCCTATTCTTTCCAACTCTTTGGCGGTGGTGGTGAATTCCTTGTATATGCGGTTGGGCTGGAGGTCATGGCCCAGCACGCCTCGCCAGTATGTCTCCTGCCCGTAGTGCAGGGTAGACCAGTGCCAGTATTCCACCATATTGGCTCCGGAAGCATAATGTGCGTACACATTCTGCCGCAACTGGTTGTCGTAGGGAGGAAACTGGGTGCGGGCATCCCAGCCGATGCCTTGTGCGTTGGTTTCCATGACGATGTAATTGTTGTCGGCCACGGTGCGCACGAAGTCACCGGCATAAGCGATGCGCTGGCCGTCTTGTTTATCCTGTACATCGTGATAGACATTGATGGCAGGATATTGCATCTGCCTGAAACTTTCCACTTGGTCTATATTATGGAAGTCGGGCATAAAGCAGTGGGTGACAAATTGGTCTTTACGCTTGTATTCATTTACAAGGTCGCACTGCCAATTCAGAAAATCGGCCACTTCCTTCCGGTTATAGCGTTCCCATTCATTCTTGTACGAGGGGCTTGTCACTCCATCGCGCGGATAGAACTCTTCCCAGGTGTTGATGTTCATTCCCCAGTAGTTCATTCCCCATTCCTTGGCAAGCAGATTCAGGTCATTGTTGAATTTCTGTTTGATGTAGTTCCTGAATCCGAAGAAATAGTCTCTGTTGTTTACTCCGCGCGCTTCTGTTTCGTTGTCCACTTGATACCCGATGACTGCCGGATGCTGTGCATATCTTTCCAGCATCTTGCGGATAATCCGTTCGCAATAGAATTGGTAGGTCGGGTTTGTAAAATCCATGTTCTGTCTGATTCCATAATAGGCTTTGTTTCCTTTGGCGTGTTCTGCCAGCACTTCCGGGTGTTTGTATGCCAGCCATGCAGGAATGGAATAGGTGGGAGTTCCCAAGATGACTTTGATTCCTGCTGCATGCATCTTGTCCAGAATGCGGTCCATCCATTCAAATTCAAAATTTCCTTCTTGCGGCTCAAATACTCCCCAGGCAGATTCTCCAACGCGCACTACTGTCAGGCCGGCTCTTTTCATCAGCCGGATATCTTCATCCAGTCGCTCATAGGGCATATATTCATGATAGTAGGCTGCACCATAAAGCACGTTGTCGAATGAATACTGCGCTTTTATTTGTAAAGCGCTTAAAAACAACACTAATAGAATAAAGTAATTTTTGTTTTTCATAATCTTACCAGTCCGATACAATATTTTTATTTCATCATAGGTCTTATGCTGATGGTTCTCCGATATTCCTGCGGCATCGCCTTGTAAGCACCGAATACACCGCGGGCCGTACAGCCGACCCCGGTAGTGGCATAATCGAGATTCAGGGTCATGCCTTTCTGCTTCTGCAATTGGTAGGTATACATCGCTTTCGTCAGATTGTCTGTGCTGTACGGATAAATGTTGAAGTTGAACCATTCGTTCATCTTGAATTGAAGGCCGATGCCTTTGTCCGTGGTCAGTTGCAGCCAGCGTACATCTGTCCGCAATCCGTAATCTTGTGGCATTAGATAGGGCTCGTACATAGCTTGTACGGTAGAGGCATATATCCCCGTCGGATAGCCGGTTTTCCGGTCCGGATAGTTCTCTTGCGGTCCTCGGCCGTACCATTTCACTTGGTCGAGCGCATCGCTTACGGTCAGCGTAAGTCCTATGCGAGGAAACCAAAGCGGCATTTTCCCTTCAGGCTTCAATACATGGCGTATCTCTATCGTCCCTTCACTATTGATAATATACTCATAGTGGTTGATGATGCCGTTGTTCTGTATTCCTTCGATGTAGAGGTCTTTTTTCTCTTTTTCTCCTTTGCCCATCAATTCCGCATCAATGATGTGTATATGTACGCCTTCGGTGGTTTCGGACACCGAAAAAGAGAGGGGCTGATGTGTCAGGCGGTCAATCCCTGCAGAATACATTTCTGTGGCTACCGTGTATCCGTAACCTTCTTTCCAGTTGGAGGAGCGGGCGCTGGAGGCATTCCAGTTGTCCAGCTCATTGGCCAGCGGGGCACGCCAAAGATTCAGCCGGAGCGGTGATTCCAGCAGTTCCATATCTTGAACAACCATCGACGTCAGTTGTCCGTCGGTACGGTTGAATACATATTTGAAGCCATCTCCGGAGACAACCAATTCTTTCTCCGAAAGTGAATAGGAAGGTACGCCTTGAGCCTTTTCTTCCGAAGAGCATGGCAGGCTCCAAGGCAGTTCAAGTTCTTCCCATGCCACCTCATGTCCGGCTTTTGCCCACAATTCATCTTTTTTCAGGACGGCATGAAGCATCAGGCGGTATTCTTTGCCGGGAATCAGGGCTGGCTTCTTATAAGGTATGTGCACCAGCTCTTGGCTAAGCGGCGCTGTTGAGAGTGCCAAGTCGCCCGATTGAATAACCTTGTCATCTTCTTTCAATTCCCATCGTATGGCATATCGGGAAGCATTTGTATAATGATTGCGATTCCATAACTCAACGACTCCCTCTGTCACATCCGACATGGAAAAAGAAAGAGGTTGTCCGGTTTTCTTCATTTGCCACATTTCGGGCTGTACGCTACGGTCGGGCCAGATGCTGCCGTACGTACGTGCACCGATACCGTAACTGTAGAATGTACCATTTTCCGTCTCTTGCTCAAAATCTAGCCACAGAGCGGCTTCTTCCGGGTGAAAAGAGGAAGTCAGTGCCTTGGCGAAAATGCCGACTTCGTCCATTTGAGCATCGCAGATGTAGACCGAAGTCTCTTGGCCGTGTGTTTCTGCATTCCGACCGATGTTGACGGGGTAGGGGAAGTTCCGGATATTGCCCGATGCTTGTGTGGAGGCCTTTTCTGCTCCGTCTATATAGATGGACATTTTCTGTCCGTCGTAGACGCACGTCACTTGATGCCAGTTGTATTCCCAGTCAGTAGGCAAGGAGGCGCATACGGAATGCTTTTTATCAGTATAGATATAAAATTCCAGTTTGTCTTTACCGCGTTGTTGCAGCCCGAACTGATAATTGCCTTTTGTGATGAATGAGCCGCAACTGCTTACTAGTTTCCGGGGGTAGATTCTGCAAGTGAGTGTCAGTTCATTACTGTTCAACTCCACATTGTCTGCACGATAGACCTCTACCCATTGGTCGTGACCGTTCAAGTCCAGCACCGTGTTCTTTCCTTCCTTCACTAAGCGGGCATTTCCCATCAGATGGGCGGGAGTATGGAAGGGCGAAAGGTCGTCCACTTGCCTTATCCGTTCGGTCAGTCCCGGACTTACAAAATCCCAGATGGCCCCTCCCATCAGGCGGGGATGTCGGTAGATGGCTTCCCAATAATCGTCCAGGGCACCGCCGGCATTGCCTGCAACCGATAAGTATTCATCCATAAACGATGGTCGGGAATCCTCTCCTATGCCTACCTGCATTTCCAGTTCCATAGGAGTAGGGTAACGGGGTCCGATAATATCTTCTGCCGGATGGGAGAATGCATTTCCGCCATACATCCAGAAGCGGGTGGGGTCCAGCGATTTCCCTTCTTCAATGGTGTGGGTAATGTTGATACCTTCACCGCTTTCGTTTCCTGCGCTCCAGAACAAGACGCAGGGATGGTTTCTGTCCCGTAACACCATTCTGCGGCATCGCTCGCGATACATCTCTTCGTATTCCGGGAGACTTGAAATCCATTCCGAGGCATGGGCTTCATCGCCCACCTCGTCTATGATATAAAGCCCGTATTCATTGGCCAGTTCCAAATACTTATTCACCGGAGGATAGTGAGAGGTACGTACGGCATTGAAATTAAACTGTTTCAACAATTCAAAATCCTTGCGTATGGTGGCTTCGTCCATGACATGTCCCTCTTCGGGATGCTGCATGTGCGAATTTTGTGCATTGACTTTCAGTGGGATACCGTTAAGATAAAAAACACCGTCTTTGATTTCCGTCTTTTTGAATCCGATGACCGTTTCTATCTTGTCTTTCTGCAGACCGGCCGGATTGGATAATTCCAGACCGAGCGTATAAAGCTCGGGTGTCTCGGCTGTCCATTTCCGGGGTTCTTGTACCAAGGTATGCAACTGTATTGTCTTTTCCGCAGCGTCCATTTCAAATGGAGCTGCGGAAAAGTTACAGATAATCTTGCCGTTTTTATCCTTTAAGTAAGCTTTCAATCCATAATTCTCATTTGGCTTCTTTTGGTAGTCCTTGATTTTTACCTGAATACTTAACTGCGAATCGGTATACGTATTATCAAACTCTGTGATTACTTGCCAGTCGAATATCCTGACAGCAGGTGTGGCGTACAACCATACGTCGTCAAAGATTCCGGCCAGTCGCCAATAATCTTGTCCTTCCAGGTAATAGCCGTCCGAATACTTTAGTACACAGACAGCCAGCGTGTTTTCGCCCGGCTTCAAATAAGGAGTGATGTTGTATTCGGCAGGTTCTTGTGCTCCTTCATTGTAGCCCACTTCATGACCGTTGACCCATACAAAAGAAGCGGATGCCACTTTCTCGAACCTTAAAAATATCTGGTCTTTTGCTGCCCAACTTGCAGGTACCTTGAATGTTCGCCGGTATAGTCCGGTAGGGTTATACTCTTTGGGAGCATGTGGTGGATTCACCCCGAAGGGAGCAGATACATTTCTGAACAGCTTGTCACCATAACCTTGCATTTCCCAGTTTGAGGGAACTTTGATGTCGCCCCATTGCTTATCCGGGAATTCGGGGTTAAAAAAGTGTGCAGGTATCCCTTCCGGTGTATCGCACCAGAAAAACTTCCATGTCCCATTCAGTAGCATGCTCTTTTCGGGCATATGCCAAGCGTGTCCTTCCTCTTGTCCTTTTTCAAATACAGAAGGGTTGTCTATATACCAGAGCATATCCTTAAGGAAGGATTTGTCTTGTGCATAGGATTGCAGGCACAAGGCTACTGAACACAATGGCAGAAACAGTTTTCTCAGATTCATTTTTTTGTAATTCGTGCTGTCCATCCACCGCCGGGTGCCAGTTGTACATTGAGTTTGTCTTTGGCAGTGACGATGCGTACTTCTTTTTTATAGTCGGTAGCTTCACGGTCGGCATTGATGCCGTCGGCAAAGATTTCGGCTTCGTAGTTGCCTTCGCTGAGGAAGGAGAGGTCGATGGTGCAGCTACGCGGAGTCCAGTTGGTCATGCTGCCTACAAACCAAGTGTTTCCTTTGCGGCGTGCTATCGTGATGTATTCGGCTATTTTACCATCAAGAGCAATGGTTTCGTCAAAGGTAGTGGGAACCTTGGCGATGAAGTCGGTGCATTCCTGTTCCTTCATGTATTTGCTGGGACTGTCGGCAAGCATCTGCAAGGGTGCTTCGAAGACGGTGTACATAGCCATCTGGTGTACACGTGTACCTTGACTCATGGGGTGGTCGTTGACGGAGCGGAACAGGGAACGGGTGGCATTTACCATAGCTCCCGGCGTATAGTCCATCGGACCGGCGAGTTGGCGCAGATAGGGGGCGGTAACGTCGTAGCGCGGGAAGTCATGCAAGGGTGCACCGTTCACGATGGGCTCCCACTTGCTGTTTTCCAGTCCTTTCACACCTTCAAAGTTGAGGATGTTGGGATAGGCGCGCTGGATGCCGAAGGGTTTCAGTCCGTGTAGGTCAAGCAACATGTGATGCTTGGCGGCACATGCTGCGAGTTGTTCGGTAGAAGAGATGGCGAGTTGGTCGTCGCGGTCGAAGAAGTCAATTTTGAAACCTTTGATTCCCATTTGTGCGTAGTGGCTGATAACTTGTTCCACGGCAGGGGAGATGTCGCCTCCTCCCGTAAGATTGCGCCAGCTTGCCCAGAGGATGATGCCTATGCCCTTTTGGTTGCCGTATGCCACCAGTTCTTCGAGATTGATTTCGGGACTGATGTCTTCCATTAATGATTCCTTTCCGCTCCAACCTTCGTCGATGATGATATACTCCAGCTGGTTTTCGGCGGCAAAGTCGATGTATTTCTTATAGGTGGGCGTATTCATGCCTGCCTTGAAGTCCACGCCGGTCAGGTTACAAGTATTCCACCAGTCCCATGCCACTTTTCCGGGTTTAATCCAGGATGTGTCAGCGATGCGGCATTCGGGTGCGAGGCGTTGCATCATGTCGTTGTTGGCGAGTTGTGTGTCGTGGGTAACAACAAGCACGGCACGCCAAGGATAGGTCTGTTTCCCTGTGGGACGCCCGTTGGGGCAGAAGTAGGGGGCATTGTTGGGCTTGCTGATAACGTCGGCACGTTTGGTAGGGACGAGGTTCAAGCGGTCATAGCCTCCGATGACTGTTTCCAGTGGATAGGGGGCGAATTCTGCCTTCACTCCGTGGGGCATCTGTGGGTTGGCAGTGAGGAACATGCCGGGATAGTTGGACAATCCGGCTTCCATAATGACGGCTTTCTTTCCGTTCTCCAGTTCTACCATCAGCGGAGTAATGGCAAGCGAGTCTTTGTACATGCGAGAGAGGGGGGCCTCATCGTAGTAGGACTCGAAGGAGTAGCAGTAACGCTCGCCGGCGCGATTGTCGTTAATATAGGGCACGAAAGCGTGGTAATCGCGGTCGAAGTTGAACTCGGCAATCTCGTCCTTCACGCAGAAAGGTTTGCGCAGTTCGGAAACAAAACGATAGGCGGCTCCGTCGTCGTAGGCGCGGAACTGTATGCTATAGCCGTTACGGCATTTCAGCGTGAGTTGGTTATAAGTGTCCTTCACACTCGCCTTTTTGTAGAAAGGAGTGGGGAAGGAAGTGTCGACGGAAGTGCGGGTAGCTTTGGTCACCTTCACATCTTTGCCGAAGGTGAAAGCAATGGGCTTTCCCTCAGATTCAGTGCATTGCATGGCAATGTCTGAAGGCAAAAGAACGGTGGTACCGTCGTGGGCAATCGCCCAGTTGAGGGCTTGTCCGGCTTCGATGTTGACAATTAGTTTTCCGTCCGGTGAATTCAGTTGATATTGCTGTGCTTGTGCCGTCAATGCACAAGAAAGCAATAGGCTGGCGAAACAAGTGCTGATTCTGTTCATTTTTATTTGATTATTGATTATGAATATTTGTTTAATTCCGTGGATATTTAACCGGAATAGCCATCATTTCTTCTAAGAAGAGAGGGTCGTCGAACTGGCAAGTCTGTCGGTTGTATTGTCCCCCCGGAGTGTCCCATAGCATTGGGCACATGCCGCGCGAGTAGATGGCTTCGGTTACGGAAACACAGAAGAGTCTTATCACTTCCTTTGTTCTGTTTCTGGAGTCGGCGCAATATTCGCCTATGATGACGGGGATTCCTTTGTCTACGCAATTCTTCTTCAGTAGGTCCATATTGTCGTTCAGTTCCTTGAAGTCAGCTTCCGTTCCCCAGCTTTCCCGGCCTACACCCCAATCGACAACCTCGCCTCCACCCAGTATGGCAAAGTTTGCGGGAGTATAGTAATGCACTGTAAGAGCAAGTCGGTTTGCGGGATCATTCGGCATCTTGAACAAGGGGTCGTAAGCATACTCCAAGTTGGTGTTGTAGATTTCCACCAACAGATGACGTTTGGCGTTGTTGCCGCCACTGTTTCTTACTATGTCGACAAAGAGCTGGTTGAGGTCGTTCACGTATCCCAGTGCCTTTGCCTTGTCGGCTTCACTACCGCTCCACGGAGTCCAAATCTCATCGTATCCGATTTCATTCATTGGCTCGAACAGTAAGTGGTCACCGTACTTTTCGAAGCGTTCACATATCTGTTTCCAGATGGAAGTGAATTTTTCTTTTGCTTTGCTGTCGGTGGGTACTTGTTTAATCCATTCGTTTTCGTGGTGGATATTGATGATAGCCACCATGCCACAGTCGAGGGTCCAGTTTAGGATTTTCTCTACGCGGTCCATCAGGTCAGGATGCACTTTGAAGTCGTCGGACAGCAGATTGCCCCAGCTGACCGGTATGCGCAGAGATGAGTAGCCCGCTTTGGCATATCCTTCAATGATTTCTTGTGTGATAATAGGGCTTCCCCATGCTTGTTCGTAATTGAGAATGTTGCTTGGGTCTATCCAGTCGCCCACGGCATCCAGCGTGTTGCCTAGGTTGATGCCCAGTCCCATTTCGTTAATCAGTTGGTGGGTTGTGAGATTCTCGCGTACAGTGTATTTTTCCGGTTCATCGCTTTGGATATAGGCCGCCTGCTCCACGTTGATTTCTTGTACATGCTCCTTTACGCTGACGGTGATGATGGCGTTGCGCACGTCGGGCGTAGTGTTGGGTTCTACGGTTATGTTATAGATTGCCTGTACGGGAGTGCTGCTTTCCGAGGTTACTTTGCACCATGCTTCCGAACTTTGGAAAGTGGCTGGTTCATTGGGGGTGATACCGAATTTCTTGCTACCACCCGTTTGTTCAAAATGGAAGGAAGTAGGCTCTACGATGATTTTCAGTTCTTTTT
>OGXA01000250.1_pt1 | contig 49210 bp, 57 predicted proteins | sample 1576171 | NCBI WGS metagenome assembly OGXA01 (sample SAMEA3541587, study PRJEB24748) | human gut metagenome | biome: human gut; feature: human-associated habitat; material: faeces | place: China | collected 2012 | reverse complement strand
GCTGCCGAACAGCATATGGATAGCAATAGAAACGGCTGTAATAAACGCGGCCAGGATAAACATATTTTCCGGCACACTGCTTGGCAATACAGTTTGCGCTATCCATGTATTCATGCCTGTAGCACCGCCGACACGGCCAATAGCGACAGCAGCTGTCAAAAAGATCAGTGTTTGTACCGGTACACCGCTCCAGCTTTGCGGAGTCAAAATGCCTCCGATCTTAGGCATTGCCATCCCCATAGCAATAAATAACGTTACCCAGCCAATATCAATGCCATGCAGCGTGTCAGTCATCCAGAGGATAATAGCCAGTGTTACCCAAACGGCAGTACGTAATTCTTTGCCGCTCATCGGTCCCATAGCTTCCAGCTTCTCTAAAATTTCAGTTTTATTGACATTGACCTCTTTGGTTGGCTTGAACATAAACAGAATCATAACCATTGTAATGATACTGGTAACGATCATTGGCAGACCCATAACTTCGAACCATTTGAGCCAGCCTACCGGTTCCGGGTCACAGCTGGCAGCCGCCAGCGGATTGATCGACGCATCACCAGTCAGAAAGATCATGGAAACCGGGATAGAAGCCGTAAAAACAGTAAAACCGATCTTAACCGCGTCTTCACGGGGAATGTCCGCGCTTTTTACCACAACAGCCATGACCGACATAATGAGAAAAGCGCGCGGCCAGGGATGCGGAATCAATAAGGCCAGAATGAACGTCAGAGCAAAGATAGAAACGATAATACTTTTAAAAGACGAAACATATTTTACGATGAACTTATAAGCGATCCTCTCACCTAAACCTGATTCTTTCACCGCCACCGCAATAAGATAAGCGCCGATGATCAGATACATCATAGAAGTAGTCCAGGTAGAAAAAATCAATGTTGTTGGCGCAACTTTAAAAACTGCTAAAAGCAAAAGATACAGACCTGAGACATAACCGGGCTGAGCAATACCAAAAGCCCAGAAAATCACTGTCATCAGAGAAAAGGCCATACACATCTGTCCTGTGCGTTCCAAGCCGGGAATGTTAGCAAAAAAGATGACAACAGCTACGATGATACCTAAAATAAAACCTATAATCGGTTTATTCTTTCCCATAATTGTCCTCCTTAAAAATATCCAATCAAAGTCAGATAATGTGGTTAAGGCGTTTAAAACGCCTTAACCAGCAGAATCATTCAATCCTGTACGGTAAAATCAGGCAAGAATTTTTTTACATCGACTTCCATAAATTTTGCGCGTTGGAATCTTGCTTTCTGATTAAACGGAACTGTCGCGTCATAAATAGTTTTGCAGGCAATACCATGATCGCGGATCGACCAGCTGCAGGCAGGATCATTAGACGGATCAAGCGGATGGCAGCGTACGCCGGGGATTGTTACGATATCGACATCGGCCTGCATTCTGGTAGTCATCGCCCATAGCACATCGTTAGTATCAAAAATATCGACATCTTCATCAACTAAAATCACCTGCTTCAATTCCGGGAAAGCAGAGAAAGCAAGCAGCGCAGCCTGACGCTGACGACCCTCGTCACTGGGAACGGTCTTTTTGAACTGGATAACGGCAATAAATTTACCGCCGCCGGAGGAATGTGCATAAACATTTTGTACACGGCCCGGCATAGCTCTTTCCACCATATCAAGGATCGACGCCTCAGTCGGGATACCGGCCATGCTTACATGCTCTTCGGAAGGTCCAATGCAGGTTTGCATAATCGGATTTACTCTATGAGTAACAGCTTTTACTTTGATAACAGGTAATTCTGCATTGGCAGGCCCGGTATAACCGGGAAATTCCGGCATCGCTTTACCGGTATTGGAATTCTGGTCCTCGCGAACGCGCGCGCCTACCAAAAGCTCGCCTTCGATGACGTATTCGGCGTTGGCGATACATTTTTCATCGATCGTCACACAGGGAGCTAATTCAACAGCCTTACCGCGGATTGCTCCGGCAATAGATAATTCATTGAAGCCAAGCGGAGTTGTCGGCGGCTCAAAGCAGGAAGCGATCTCAATAGCCGGATCGACACCGATACTGATGGAAATTGGCAACGGTTTGCCTAAAGCTTCGGCCTTTTCACGGAAAGCGCCCAAATGCCGGGCCCCCGGTGTGAAAAACATGGAAATTTCGTCTTTGCTCTGCAGGCAAAGTCTGTGGATCGTAACGTCAGATTCACCGGTTTCAACATCGGAAGCATAGCACATACCCAAAGTTACATACGGTCCTGCATCTTCCGGAGTATTGGTAGGAGCCGGGATCAATTTACGGATATCAAAGCCTTCGTCAGTAGCCAGATGCACGACTTCCTGACATTGAGCTTTCGCTTTATCAACGACCACTGGAGCAATGGCATTTTTTACAGCGTCACGCATCATAAAACCTAATTTTTCAGGTTTACTATTCAAAAGATAGCCTACACGTTTACGGCTGGCTAATAAACCAATAACTACTTTTGCACCTGGGTGTCCTTTCACATTTTCAAAAGTCATAGCCGGCCCTGTTTTAGTAGGACGGGCAACAGTGCCGCCTGCACCCACATAACGATAAACGCCAGCCAGTTCTGCTGAAGGATCAACCTCTACATCAGTATGTACCATTTGTCCGGGAATGCTTTCCAGTAATTCCAACGCAGATCTTAAATCAATAACTTCTTTAGTCATAAAAATAACCTCCTGACTTTTTGTTGAGTGTTACCTCACAATTTGATAATAGATTGTGGTGTAACAATACAGTCAAGAGGTTTTTGAAAAAATTTTTATTTATTTTTTTAAGGTAACAGGAGCCTGCAGCATACAGAAATCTACGCCTGTTTCCTGCTTATAAAAGGTAGTATCAAGCAGACACACGTCGATGATATCCCCTGCCAGTTCATAATTATTTTTAGACAGCCACTGCATCAGCTTTTCCAGATGCTCAGTATCATAAGGCATACCATACTTATACATGCACACATATTCTCCGGCCGGGATCGTAAGTGTATTTTCGTGCTCCTTGTTCCATACCGGCAAAAATATACAGGACCCGGCTCCCTGAAGCCACTTATTTTTTTCCACACCAGACTTTTTGATGATAGAACCAAAACCGCCTGACGGAACCATTTCACGTTCAAAGATACGCTGCCACAAATCCATTAATGTTGTGTGCAGATTATCTTTATCAATAGGCTGCAGCCACTCTTTAAAAATCGCCTGACGTGCATCTATATAGCGTACAAAAGGCAGCGACATCCTCATCATCCCTGCATCTACGGCTTCTTCATACAGATCGATCCTTTGATTGAGGTATTCGCGCAAAGTATTGAGCTTGGCAATTTGATTCATAATATACTGTTTTTGTTTCTCCAAAAGATACATTTCGTTTTCCGGCGTCCGTTCCTGAAAATGCTGTTGGATATCTTTCAGACTGATTCCCAACGATTTAAGGAAACAAATCTCTCGTAAATATGGTATCTGGTGTTTACAATAATAACGGTAACCGTTGGTATCGACCTTCGCCGGCTTAAATAAATCAATATTATCGTAATGAATAAGGGTCTGTCTGGTAATTCCGTGCAGTTTTGCCATTTCGCTTATAGAAATATAAGTGCTCATCAAGACCACCTCACCCCATTTTTTTATATTATATAATAGTTTAGGGTGTATTGTAACAATACAGTTTATGAAAAACCTATTCCAAAATAAAAACCCTCTGACCTAAGTCAGAGGGTTTACTGTCAGTCTGGTAGCGCCAACGAGAATCGAACTCGTGATTTCGCCTTGAGAGGGCGACGTCTTAGCCGCTTGACCATGGCGCCATTGGCTCCGGGACTAGGGCTCGAACCCAGACAAGATGATCCAGAATCACCTGTGCTACCATTACACCATCCCGGAATTGTGTTGAACACAAGGGTTATTATAACTCACTTTGCCGCGATTGACAAGTACTTTTTTTACTTTTTCTTACATTCCCTTATTATAAGTGAACGTATCCAGAGTTTCATTGATCTTTTTAGCCAAAGATTCCGGCAGTCCTTCAATATTGACGTTGAGGAAGCCGCGGACGATAGTAGCAGTAGCTTCTTCTTCGTCCATTCCTCGCGCCATCAGGTACTCGATCTCTTCAGGAGCGATGCGGCCCACAGCGGCCTCGTGGCTGAGCTCGGCATTACCTGTAAATGCGTCCAGCTCAGGTATGGCAGAAATATAACCTTTATTACTGAGCATCAAGCCATTACATTCCAAATGGGCACGAATGCCTTCGGCACGACCTGTAAGATTGCCGCGGTTGATGATCTCACCGCCGGTAGAAATAGTACGGGTCACGATTTCGGCACGGGTACCAGGCACCTCTAACAGCGCCTTGCCGCCGATATCAAGATGCGAACCCTCCGGTGCCACTAAAATAGAATTTAAGCGTGCCACAGCGCCTTCGCCTACCAGCTTGGTAGTAGGATACATCTGCACATCTTTTACTTTTTCCATGCAGACATAATTAGAAATAAACTGACCGCCTTCTTCGATGATCGTTACGCTACGAGGACGCACAGCAATGTTTTCGCCCCAGCTGTGGATCATGGTAAAGGTCAGCTTAGCATTTTTTTCAACATAAAATTCACTGATACCGATATGCACGCCTTTTTCAACACCGGGATCACTGGCACAGCCAGAGATGATATTAAGCTCAGCGCCTTCTTCTACAATAACAATGTTATGAACACGCTGCAGCTGCTCCTCGTGACCGATAAAAACGCAGGCCTGCAGCGGAGCTTCTATCTTCTGCCCGGCTTTGACTCTGATAAAATATCCCTGTTCCTGCTCCAATGCAGTTTTAGCAGTATATTTATCAGTATCTGCCTTCACGGCATTCCACCAGTATTTTTTGACAAGTTCAGGATATTTTTTAGCGGCGGCGCCGGTATTCATCAATTCCAGCGGCAGCTGCGGCTTTACTTCGGCCTCAATTGGCGCATTGTCGACCTGAATAAAGCTGGCGCTGCGATTCTCCCGCTCCAGATCGATACCAACATGCTCCAGCCGTTCTTTCCCTGCTGCTGAAAGCTCGGCGGTACTTTGCACATGCTGTTCGTTATTATCATCAAATTTTTCCAAATCGATATCATTGCCAAAAGCAGCTTTTTTAACCAGCGCTTCCTGCAGATTTACCTGTTCACTCATTTCATTCCCCTCCTGCAGCCGCCATTCACACATTTCTCATAACCGGTCTTGCTGATACAGCTCAATACATCCAAAGGATCGCCGCTGGTACAGCTTAAAGTGCCCTGATACAAAATATGAGCATGCGAAGCCGGCACATACTTCAAAATATGCCCGACATGAGTAATAATCAGACCGCTGCGCTGACTGCTGAGCGGATTATAAGTGTCACAGTCAAGATTATGGGCACAGCAGGGTTTATCACAGCCGGTGCCGCCACAGGGCTCGTTATGCAGAATGTAGTTGGCAGCCCGTCCTACAAGTGCGATATTTTCCACGTCGACACCTGATTCAGGTTCATCTAAAAGCAGCAGATCAGGTTTTTGCGCCATCAGCTGCAGAAGCTCCGAACGTTTCAGTTCACCACCGCTGAAACCTTCATTGACACTGCGGTCGAGAAAATCAGCCAAACCCATCCATCTTGCCATTTGCTCCGTTTCCTGAGGCGTAGCTCCACAGATCTCAATCATATGGCGCAGCGACAAGCCGCGGATCGTCGGCGGACGCTGGATCATTACGCCTACACCTAAACGGGCCCGCTCATAACAAGGAGCTTCAGTAATATCATGACCTTTAAAATAGATTTTACCGCTTAATACCTCATAACGTTCAAAGCCCATGATCGTCCCGATCAAAGTAGATTTACCGGTACCGTTAGGCCCGAATAAAACATGGACCTCACCCGGTTTAATGTGCAGGTTAATATCGTGAAGAATCTGTCTGCCTTGTACGGCAACAGACAGATTTTCTATTTTCAGCATAATTGTATCCCTCTTTCCGAAATTTTTACTGATTTATTATAACATACAATGCCAGCAAAAACCATACTCTAATTGTAGGAATTAAATCATCACACTTCCTGCGCAAGATAGAATTTTCAGGCTTACTGTGTTAGAATAATCTTATTCAAACATTTGGGCAGCACTATCCGGCAACTCAAACTATAAATTTACCGGCAGGCACGTGGAGGTTCTATGCATCAGTATTTATTTCACATCGGCGATTTTCCCATCCGTATGTACGGTTTAGTTCTCTGTATGAGCATTTTTTTAGCAACTGGTGTTGCTTACTTTCTGGCCAAACAGGATGGCCGCTGGCAGCAGCATATCCTGGACATTGGTATTTACGGCGGCTTTGCCGGTTTGATCGGCGGACGCCTCTGGGATGTATTCTTTTTCGACTGGGATTATTACCAGCATCATCTGCTGGAGATACCTTTTGTCTGGCAAGGCGGCATGGCAATACAGGGAGGCGTCATCGCCGGCGTTCTGGCAGGCATCTGGTACTGTAAACGGCATCAGATCGACTGGCTCGCTTTAGCCGATATCGTCTGTCCCGCAATTTTAATCGGTCAGGCAATCGGCCGTATGGCCAACCTGCTGAACGGCGATGCTTTCGGAACGCCTACAGGCGGTAATTTTGGTCTTTTATATCCGGAAGGTACGCTGGCTTTTAAAACCTATGGCGCCGTTCCTTTATGGCCAGCCGAGGTTTGGGAAGGCCAGCTGGATATCGTTATCTTCGCGCTCCTGCTTTTATTCCGCACTACTGATCACGCTAAAGGGCAGGCCATGTGTCTGTATGTAATGCTGTATTCAGCTGTACGCTTTGGTCTGGAAATGCTGCGCGGCGATTATGTCGAGCCCTTCTTATTTGGTTTAAAATCGGCCCAGGCTACCAGCCTTTGTTTTTTCCTGATCGCTTTAGGCTTCTTCCTCTATTTTGGCTGGCGTGAAAAACACACTGAAGCTGTACCGCAGATAACTAATAAAAAACGCAGTAAAAAATAAAAATGCACATATTAAAAAGAGGCCGGCTATATGCCGGCCTCTTTTGTTTAATAGAATAACATAAAAACAAAACGCAGCAGGAACATCGCGCTCAAACCACGCACCAACCAGGAAACCTCTGACCATTTGCCTACTGCCAATTTAACAAAGCTGAACATAATAAAACCGATCGCAATACCATCGGCGATATTATAACCGAAACACATAATCATCATTGTAAAATACGCAGGCACGGCAACTTCCAGATTCCGCCAGTCAATATCGCCAATATCCGATGCCATCATAATACCGACCATGATCAGCACCGGAGCAGTAGCCGCAGCAGGCACCATACCCAGCAGCGGCGCCAGAGATACGCTCAGCAGAAATAATAATGCCGTTACAACAGAAGCAAAGCCTGTCCTGGCGCCTGCCGCCACACCTGTGCTAGACTCGACATAAGTCGTTACCGTCGATGTTCCAAAAAAGGCTCCCATCACGGTAGCAGTCGCATCTGCCAATAAAATCCGTTCGCCATTGATGATATTGCCATCCTCATCAACAAGATTAGCCCTTGAAGCAGTCGCCAGCACAGTACCGATCGTGTCAAACATATCGGCGATCGTCATTGTGATCATCACTGAAAACAATGAAAAAATCATAACTCCGACTCCCTTAGAAATATCGAACAGCTGCACAAAACCGCTCAGACACTTGCCAAAAGTTTCACTCAAATCACCAACAGGCATTGTACCTGGCAGATGCAGCCCCAACTGCCAGTCGCTGAAAAACTGCAGATAACAACCCAATATCGAAGTAATAATAATACTGAGCAGCATCCCGCCTCTTGTCCCGCGCAGTAAAAAACCGATATTCAGAAAAATACCTACCAATGCCAGCTTCGCTGAATCATTGGCAAAAGTCAGCGCAGGAATGATACTGCTGTCCAGTTTCATGCTGTCACCCAACGGGATAAAACTTCCCGGATTGGCTGAAAAGCTAAGCAAGGACGCATTTTTTAAACCGATGTACAAAATGAACATCCCTATACCGATGCCGATCGCTTTTTTCAAATGCATCGGTATTTCCGAAATGATCCTGCTGCGCAGTCCGGTAACAGAAACCACAACAAAAATAATACCTGACAGCAGTACCGCTCCCAGGCCCTGCTCCCAGGTATAACCCATGGCCCCGCATAAAGTATAGGCAAAGAAGGCATTGATCCCCATTCCCGGAGCCAACCCAAAAGGAGCATTGGCGTATAAGGCCATCAGCAGTGTACCTGCAGCCGCAGCCAGGCAGGTGGCCAGCATTACCGTACCTTTATCCATACCGGCAGCAGCCATGATCTGCGGATTGACGAAAATGATATACGCCATCGTCACAAAGGACGTAATTCCTCCGATCGTCTCACGCTGCCAAGTGGTTTTACGCTCCTGAAACTTAAAAAAACTTGCTACAAAATCATTCATTTGCCGCTTCCTCCGGTCATTTTTACATTTCACAAACTGTTCAAAGGTTTGCCCTTTTTCTGTCAAATGTCTGTTGTATACTTAAAGCATAGCAAGTGATGAACTTGCTACACCCTTCCCATCAAATTCATCATAAACAGCTTTCCTATGGAGAAACCGTTCGCTACCATCCCCAGCGAACGGTTTTCTCTTTGTCCGCAGAACACTGAAAATAAAGTCGTGCCGTATAGCACGACTTTATTTTTTTACGGCTTCAGCAACGGCTTTCATACAGGCTACCAAAGATCCTTTTTCACGATGATGATTGATACACTCGCAGCACTTGCCATGACGCACACAGTTCACCATTTTACAGGTACAGTTGGCTTCGTTGCAATTCACCATTTTCATACCTCCCCTGATACTGATTTATCTATATCTGCGTAAAGGACACAGAACCTCTGCATATTTACCCTTGGCATTCTGCAGAGTAATGTTAACAGCCCACATAGGCATTCCAGCATCATCCTCAGTATGCGTACACTGAAACAACCGCTTCCCGCCGATAAATTTAATGATATCTTCCAATTCCAAAAGCAGAACCAAATCCTCACGACTATAGGCATCCAGCCCCTCGTCTGAAAAAAAGACTGTCGCTACTACCAGCTCGTCCATCTGCCAGCATTCCAGGACGTAGGGCCTGCCGCCAATGATAGAGCCTTTGTAATAGCCGATATCAAGCACACCGTCAGCATCCGGTTCATAGGGGGAAGGGATATATTCACTTCTATTGGGAACAGGGAATTTTATTGCTTGCATAATACACTCCTAGATTATTTGTATTGATTCAGAACTTTTTTACAATATTTGACAAAATCTTTTTTGACATTTGCAGGCTCCGTCACTTTAACTTTATTTCCAAAGCCGAACATCCAGCCGTAAAAAGCCTGGTCAACAACGGCAGTACCTTCGATGACACTTGTTTCTTCCTTACTTTTTTTCACTTTACTGTCAGCCAGATATTCCAGCACGACCGGCACTATTTCGTTACTGCAGCGTAATTCAACGGGACATAACAACTCAGCATCATCATATTTCTGTGCTTTCAAGTTTTCTCTCAATGTTTCGGCCTGATACCTGCTGGCTAACCGAGCCAGCTTGTCTACCAGCTTCTGGGCCTTATTTTGGGTAATAGCAGAAGATTTAACCACTGCTTCTGCCAGCAGCTGCAGCTCAGACAGCGTAAAAAGCCTGCTGCCAATTCTATAAATATTGGCTCTGCTGCGTGTAGCAATAACATCCAAGCCAAAAGCCTGCAGTGTAGCGATATCGTCATACAAGCTTTTCCGTTCGGCAGGTATTTCCAGCTCTGCCAGTCTTTCGATCAGCTGCTGTACTGTAAGTACATGCTTTTCGTCAGTTTCTTCAAGCAGAATCTGCTGCAGATACAGCAGCTTTGCTTTTTGATTTGCTTTTTTTGACATAATCCGCACCTTCTTTTCGGAAATGCTTATAATTCCACTAAATACTATATTAGCCACAAAAACTCTTTTCCCTGCCGTAGCGGTAATTTTTTTACAAAAAAATACTCTGGCCTCAGCCAGAGTACAAAATATTCTATCCCTGCACAATATACCATCCTTTATTTTCTCCGGCCAGCAGCAAATAGGTATCGGCATTGTCCATAAAGCCCTGTAAGGCTTTTCTCTGCACAACGACCACATTATCTTTTACCCCTGCATAGCTTTTCAGCTCGGCATAGGGCATAACGTTTTTACTGCTCCAGCTGAAGGCTTTAGGTTTGAAGCCTTCGATCTCGTCCTGCGGCAATAATTTTACCAGTTTCTTCCCGGAATAAAATACCGCTGATGTCGGATATTCGCCATACAATCCGATTTCAGCCTTCTCAGGATACTTGTTCTGCAGCTGCAGCGCCAGCTGCTTGCCTGAACGCAGGCCGCTCAACGGCACTGCCACCGTGGGGATCAGCGCCAGATTGAAAAACAGAGCCATTGCGGCAACAGCTGCCGTCAGATATTTTTTATTACAGCTTTTAACAGCATACACCAGCCCAAGGCCTGCCAGTGCTGTCAGCAACACTAAAAATTCATCCTGTACCGGAGCTATGCCCTTAAAACGACACCAATAAACTGCTCCGGCTAAAACAGCGTAAAATAATCCGTGGAACAGCAAATAGCCGCGGCTGAACACTCTGGAACCTTTGACCGCCAAGTAACGGCCTAACAGTAACGCTGCCGGAAACAAAAGCGGGTATGTATAAGTGATATACTTTGTAGCCATATTCTGAAAAAAAACAAACACTATAGCCGCCCAGAGCAACAGAAACACAGTTAAATCATCAGGCCGCTGCCAGCTTCCCTGTTTTCTGAATTTCTGCCACAGACACTGCGGCAGAAACCCGCTCCAGGGAAACAAAGCCAGAATATTTACAAGAGTATAATAATAAATGACATTGTCACGGGGGTGTTCGGAAACAGTAGCCCGCAGCAAGTTATGCGTTCCCAAAAAAGTTTTTGTAAAAGCATCGCCATGTAAACTGATCATGGCCAGATACCAAGGCAGCCCTATGATCAGAAACAGCAAAGTACCGCTGCAGAGCTTCATTTGTTTCAATTCCTGCCAGCTTTTAGTAACAGCCAGAAACAGAAATATGATAAGCCCCGGCAGCAAAAAACCGATTGGCCCTTTGGTCAGCGTTGCCAAAGCGGCGCCGGCATACATCACGTAATAATACTTTTTCTGCGGCGTACTGTAGCCCAAATAAAAGAAAAGCAAGACCGCGCTGAAAAAGAAAAATAAGATCGCATCAGTGATGACTGATTTGCTGATCAGGAAAAATTCAACTGATGTTAAAAGCACTAAACCACTGTAAAAAGCAGTTTTATCATCAAAAAGTTTTTTTGCGCCCCAGATAAGCAGCCCCAGACCTGCCAAACCAAAACAGGACGGAAAGAAACGGGCAGCGAATTCTGTAAAGCCGAATATTTTGAATCCCAATGCCGTCAGCCAGTAAAAAAACACCGGTTTATCAAACCAATATTGTCCGTAAATCTGCGGCGACAGCCAGTCTCCCGATACCACCATCTCCTTAGCGGTCAGCGCGTAATTTGACTCTACCGAGTCTGTGATCAGTAAAGATCCGTTAAACACAAATAATAGCAATAATGCAGCCAGCCAAAAAACAGTCCAACTTTTCCTGCTCATAAAAAACAACTCCTTGCCTTTATTTCAGCCTTATCATAAAAAATGCGGCTGAAAATAACCTGAAACAAGGAGTTGTTATTTTTAATATTGTACCGTTAATGGCAGCTTGACAATAAAGCTGCTGCCGCCATTTTTTTTACTCTCAACTTCAATCGTCCCATGATGCTGCTCAACGATCAGCTTGGCAATCGGCAATCCTAAGCCAAAACCGCCTTCAGCACGCGTCCTTGCTTTATCGACCCGGTAAAATCTTTCAAAAATCCGCTCGATATCTTGGGTATCAATGCCAATGCCTTCATCCTCGACCTTGATAACAAGCTGGCGGTTTTGCCGCAGTGCACTGACTGTGACCGTCCCTCTAGCCGAATACTTGATAGCATTATCAACTAAAATCGTCAGCAGCTGTTCCAAACGCATCCGGTCGCCCCAAATGATCAAACGTTCCTGTGCCAGCCGCTGCTCCAGCTTTAAGCCCTTCTGTTCTGCCAGCATACTTAAAGTACCAAGTGTCTGCTCAAACAGTACGTTAAAATTGACCTGCTCCAGTTTAAGATCACCGGCGCCAGCGTCATTGCGGGCCAGTGACAGCAACGCTGCAACCAGATTATTCATCCGTTTTATTTCTATGCGCATTGTTTTCAGAGTATCGACAGTAAATTCACTAAAATTACTGTCCGTATCCCCTTCCATACCCTCTGCGGCTATCCCCATTACTGTAAGCGGAGTCCGCAGTTCATGTGAAGCATCGGCAACAAATTCACGCTGACGTTTAAACATTTCCCTGATCGGCTTAATACTACGCCCTGCCAGGTAATAACCGACGCCGGCTCCGCAGCAGATAAAAAACAGGCTCATCAGAACAAGCCAGAGGATCTCGCCCTTTTCTTCATAATAATAGTCGCTCAAATCCTTAAACATATATAAAGTTGCAACACTGGCACTTCCGTCCAGTATCTGATCCCTCCCAATAAGGTAGATCCACAGCCGGTCATTTGCATCGCGCAAAGTTACCCATTTTACTTTTCTGTCATGCTGCGGCCACTCACTGCGCAGTGCCAGTAATTGTTGACCAACGGGACTGCCGCTGACCTGATCGTGCAGCAGCACATCCGAACCCGGCTGCAGCATATAAGCCAATTCCCTGCCGACTTCAATAGAGTGCTTGGACACCGGAAATTCACCGCTTGCTACAAACTCCTCACCTTCATGGATGATCAGTTCGCGCATCTCCTGCTTTTCATGCGTCAGCACAGAATGACCCAACAGAATAATGCAGCCTGTAACGATCATTACTACTAGCAGGGAAAAAATACCTGTATAAATAATGGTGAGCTTTAAACGTAATTTATCAAACATCCTCTACCTCTAACATATAACCGACACCACGAACAGTCTTGATCAGGCTTTCTGCTCCGATAGACGCCAATTTCAATCGCAGCGAACGGATATGCACATCCAGATTATTTTCGGTAACATCGCCGTCTATACCCCAGACACGTTCCAAAAGCAGCTCCCTCGGCAAAATCTGCCCTGCATTGATCAATAACAGTTCCATCAGCTTAAACTCACGTGGGCGCAGCTGTATCTTCTTGTTTTTATAGCCTACAGTATAGTCTTTAACGGCTAAGGTAACACCTTTACAGACATAATCCTCCTGCTTGTAGCTACCCTGACGGCGCACCAAGGCATGCAGCCTGGCCAACAGCTCGGCCATTTCAAACGGCTTGACCAAATAATCATCGGCGCCTTCGTTAAGGCCGGCCACCTTATCTTCCACACTGTCACGAGCTGTCAGCAGCAAAATTTTGCCCTGGTATTCTTCTGCACGCAGACGTTTACACAAAGCTATGCCATCAAGCTTCGGCATCATCCAATCCAAAATCAAAACATCATAGCCGTCACGATAACACTGCTCATAAGCAGCCTCGCCGTCTTCCACCCAGTCAGTTTTGATATTTTCCTTTTTCAGCAGATTCTGCAGTAGTCGTCCCAGATTTTTATCATCTTCAGCTAACAGTATTTTCATTGCGTTCACCTCTCTGGCAACTTATACCATACCCATATTAAAATTAGCTGAATTTGCGATAAATCCTGCAAAAAAAAAGGACGCCGCAGCGTCCTTTTTTAAAAAATTATTCGGCTGTATCTGCCGCAAGCTTTTTACCCGGCTGCAGCACAGCTACAACGGCGTAAGTCAAAATGCAGGCAAACCATTCCATATAAATAACATTCGGGAAAATACGTACTGCCGGTACAAACTGCCACAATACCAGCATGATAAAACCGACCAGCAGTGTCCAGAAACCGGCAGCCTTACAGCTGTACTGCGGGAAAAACAACGCCACAATAACAATAACACTGAAAGCAGCCGTCAGGCTGAGACCAATCATGATCGTTCCCAAAATGCTGGAAACACCCATCGCCATACCCAGCGTCAGTACGCCGGAGATCACAATGCACAGACGCATCATCGTCAGCTGCTTGGCATCTGAACATTTAGGGTTGATAAAACGTTTATAAATATCGTTGGAAAACAGAGTACCCGCTGAAAGCAGCAGGTTACAGGCAGTTGAAACATCGGCCGCCCACAAAGCAGCCAGAGTAACGCCCGCCAGTACAGGCTGCAGCCCGACAATGACCTGCGGCAAAGCCAAAGCTGCCTGAGCGTCAGGATACATGGATTTGGCACAAATACCCAGCAGTGCCGCCAAAACGCCTACCGGAAGCATGATAATACCGCCCCAGACAAAGCCTTTTCTTGCAGTAGCGGCATCTTTAGCACCCAGTGAAATCTGCAGAATACTCTGCAGCGACAAATTCACTGTAACCAAAGTAATTACCCAGCTGGCAATCGTTTTCAGCCCAACCCCTTCGGTAAAGCTGAACCAAGGGACGTTAGCGGGCAGTGTCTTGGCCAGAGTATCAATGCCGCCAACCTTATCCAGCTGGATAAAGGTAGCTACCACGATCCCAAAATAAATCAAAATAATGTTTAGAACATTTGTCAATGAAGCCGACCACATACCGCCGATAAAGGTGATACTGATAAAAGTAATCGCGCTGACCAGCATACCTGTTTTAAAATCAAAAACCTCTGGCATGATAGCATGCAGGATACTGCCGCCGGCGATATATTGCAGTGAAATAATTACCAATTGGATAACGATTTGGCAGAACACGCCCAAAATAACGGCATTCGTGCCATGATGTCGTTCGATAAGTTCAGAAATAGTAGTGATGTTTTGCTCGCGGTATTTCTTCGCCATAAAAATACCCATCACGATAGCGCCTATTGCCCAGGCAATAGTATACCAGCCGGCAGATAAACCGACCCTGAAAGCATGCTCTGAAACACCGATCGTCGAAGCCCCGCCAACAGCCAGACCGATGATCGTGACCGCGATAAGCGGCGCCGATAATCTGCGGCCTGCCAGCGCATAATTTTCCGCATTGCCTTCGCTGCGCTTTTTAGCAAACCAACTGATACCGAACAATGCTATGATGTAAAGTATCAGTATCGCTAAAGAAACTGACATAAAAATACCCCTCCCGATTTTTTGGCAATAAAAAACGCCCGCTATTGTGGACGGCCAAAGAGTAACTTTATTGTACGCAAAGTTTACATTAAAGTCAAGCAGAACTTACACAATTTCACACAAAACTGCTGTACAGGAATATAATATGCACATTTGTTTTTGTAGACAACACCTATTGCTTTTTCATATAAAAGAATCCTTGCACAATAATTTATACAGTGATATAATTAATTGTGTTTGTTTTACTGTGTCTTTGATTATAATTATTAATTTTAACAATTTATTTGTGAATATTAGAACCTAAGGGAGATGATTATCATCGGCAGGAAATCACGCAACACAGATCAGGCCTTAATTAAGGCGGGCATAGAATTAATTGCTCAGGGTAATTACGACCCGACTGTACGCGCTATTTGTACTTTAGCAAACGTTAACCAGGGTATGTTTGTTTACTACTTTGGTTTTAAAGAAGAATATATGAAAGTCCTTTTTCAAAAAATTTACGAAGATTATCTTTCCAAATTGCAGGATTATCCTGAAAAGGATGCCAAAGCCGCTATCCAGCTGCAGCAGATCTTCTACCGTATGACAAAATATTTTATCGAAAACTTCAATACGGCAAACTTTCTGACTGAAGCCTTATATCACAGCAAAGCTACCTCCTATTTCACAAACTACCGCGTCCAGCATTTTATCTTCGTCCGCACACTTATCGAACAGGCCCAGCGTGAAGGCGATATCTGCAGCGATATGAACAGTTATGAAATCTACACGACTTTGCAGAGTATACTGATCCAGCCGATAATTATCAAAAATAATATCTTACAGCAGCATAAAAACGAACCGCTGATGGATAAACTAAAACTTATTGACGTTTCCTCAGAAAGCAGTCTGCAAAAAAGGCTGCGCGTTGCTTTTAAAGGCCTTCGCCCCTGATAAACGCCTCTGACAATATTAAAAAAAGCAGTTGACATTTTTCCAGAATCATATATAATAATATCGTTGCTTAGTAATCCAAGCAGCTTCAATGACTCCGTAGCTCAGTTGGATAGAGCGTTTGACTACGAATCAAAAGGTCGCAGGTTCGAATCCTGCCGGGGCCACCATTAAAATGTAGACACCGCAAGTATTTGCGGTGTTTTTTTATTTTCTGGGGAATAAATGTCAATTCAACGCGGGGAACTTTTGGGGAAGAATCTTTGCACCCTTACCTTTCCAGAACGGCATAAATGCTAAATTTTATTCGTAACCTACCTAATAGTATAGTCATCTATTCCGAAATATCCTTCTTTTACAATTACATTTTTATCAAAATTTTCTATCTCATCAATTAAATAATCACTTGTATTTTCATTAATTTTAATCCTATTTTTCAAAGTTGGTGTTGCTTGTATTCCAATTATAATTTTCTCGTTAGCAGAAATTTTTGCAGGCTTCACATTCACAATAGTATAATCAAAATCCAATGTAGTCTCCAAATTATGTTTTTCAAAAACCTTAAAAACATAAGATTTAAAAACTTTATTCCAAAATTCATCAAGTTTTTCGTGATAGAACATATCTTTTTTATAATTATGTATTGGAACATTAGGCATTATATCCCAGCCCGGCAAAATGTATCTAAATGAATCAAATATCTCAAGCGCAATCTTCATTCCCTGAATAACATCTATGATATTACAAAATACTGGTTTCTTGGAAAAATTTGTTTTTTTAAAATTAATAGCCTTGTTATTATAAGTATCATGAAATATAACGCTTCTAAACTCTTGAAATTCTTGCAATTCTGGTAAGACTCCACTTTTCCTAAAGCTTGAGGAATCAAGCTCCGCTAAGTCAAATACTTTAAAAATTCTTTTGTGTAAATTCCATGCTTTGTATTTATCAAAATTGTCTTTTTTCATTAAACAAAATAGTTTCAATAAACTATTAATAAAAGACTCAATACTTAAAAACCATAACGTGGACATACCCATATATGAAACATCATTATGAATATAAAACATATTTTTAGGATTTTCTATTCTCTTTAGCATTTCAATAATATCACGATAACCCGACTTAACATAAACTGTATGGGGGCAAGCTATCCTTGTAGCAGGCTTATTTTCTATTCCCCAAATAATATAACCTAATTCCTCATTTCTAAAGTCTTCCAAATTCATACTAAACAGACTCCTTTTGAATAATAAAGTAGTATAAACAGTATTATACTACTTTATTATTTAGTATGCTCTTGTTTATCACATCAAAACTACTAATGATTTCAAATATCCTTTATATCTTCACCATAGCCCCAACCATCACATTACCTTTCCGCCCTGCTATCCAGCCACCAATATTGTTTTTGACCGGAAAGCCTACCATGCCAACAGCACCATCTTTAGAAGTTCCTATGCCAATTTCCCATCTCTTAGTTTTATCTATTACTGGTACTGTAATATTCAGATCAGTTCGGCTTATTTGATTCAACTGCAGCTTATATTTATCAAAAATATACTTTTCATCATCAGCCTTTTTTATTTCAAAATCTTTGCCATTTACTTTCACTGCCAGCTCCTGCTTACCAACATTTACATCAACATCTGTTTTTTCTGTGCTGCCGTCTTGGTAGATATACTTAGGCACATAAACAATTTCTGTTTTAGTATCAGTTTTATATTTTACTTCTGTCTTTATCTCCGGCTCTGTGACTGGGCAGGTGTGTAACCATGCACGTACATGTCCACCGAGAATAAAAGCAGCCACGCATAACAGTAATACAATAACTTTATATTTCTTTTCCACAAATATACCTCCATAAAAGTAAAAGGGCATCTTGAAGATGCCCTTTATCAATTTTTATAACAAATAATTGCCATCAAAAAGCCTACCGTTTATGTCGTAGCTATCAGTAAACTGCCACATTGTGGCATTCGGCCAATCACAGCTACGTCCCCATTGCGCCACCCAATAAGGCACATAATCCGCCAGCTGATCTGTATAAATTTTATTTTCCAACCAATCTAAATTGGCATAAATACCACAGCTATATCCAGCTTCGTTGCAGACAACAATAAAAGCACTGCACATATTTGTGATAGTCTGATTCGTAGGCATACCATTTCCTGATTTATAACCGTCTGCATCTTCCATATCAAACCATAAACCCATTTCAATCTTATCTTTTGTTAGCCCCGCATCTTTTAAAACAGATATCATATATCTAGCTTCTGATCTTGCCGCTGGTTCATCCAAAGCATAGCTATAATAATATACGCCAATTTTTAGGCCGGCTGCCAACGCACCATTTACATTTTCATAAAAATTAGTATCCAAATGCCTGTTTCCAAATCCAAGCCGAATAATGGCAAAATCCATACCAGCAGCTTTTACTGCATTCCAATCTACATAACCATTGTTTTCAGATACATCAATGCCTTTCAACATTTTCATAACCGTCCTTTCAGTTTTCCGATAAGCTTATCCAAAACATCAACACCTGCATCACTTAAATTTTCAATTACCGATAATACTTCAGTAACTACCATATAACCAATAACAAGACTTACCATCCATGTAGGCGTATTCAATATGTGCATCATTAAATCTCCAACGCCAGCAACAAAAGCACATATAACATAAATTGCAATCTTTCCTAATCCACGTTCTTTCATTGTGCTGCTATTTATTCGCCCTGCTTTTCGTGCAGTTTTGGTACCTTTTATACATGCAAGAATAGAAGGATTTTCAACACCTTTTTCTTTTAAAAATTCATAACTTATAGCAACCCATTTGGTTATACAATCAACAAAAACCAAAAGAATAAATCCCATAAACAAAATAAAATGTTTGTGCAAAAACAATGTTAAAACTGCTGCCATTAAAATTTTAAAGCTAAATAATTCAAAAATTTTATTACCAGCATGTGTCATAGCATTAAGCACAGTTTGCAAATCCATTATTCAACCTCCTATCGGAAAAACTTCTTCCAGCTTTTCTTTTCCTTCTACTTCAATAACAGCAATCAGCTTTGCTTTTATATCTTCATACCAAACATAAGCGGCCAGTTGGCTACTGCGAACAGTATCATACGCTTTTTTCATGCTAGCATAGTTGAGCATAACAAGGCCTTTTTTATCTTTGTCTAACCAAACCTTATAGCCGGTTTCTCCATCTTGATTGACCATAAGCGGCGTATACGCAGCCATAAAGTTAGTTATATCTTCAGGCGCACAATCAAAGCCATAAGTAACACCAGCAAATTCAATCCAACGCACTTCATCACGACGATTAGCAAATTCAGCTCCCGCTGCGTTTATGTATCTGTTTTTAGCATAATCAAACGGCTCAACATCTGTGTATTGCTCCCACAGTCGATTCCACGGATAATACTGGCGCTCATTATCAGCAGTTGTAATATCAACATTTAGAATATTAATAATTTTGTTATCATCATTTAATACGCAGATCATAATTACATTACCCCTAGTTCCTTAATAAATACAATACCAGTTCCACCTGCAGCGCCCGAAGTTCTCCCACTCCCTCCTGCTCCACCTGCTGCAGTAACTGATCCATAATTCATTATTGTATCAGCGATCATAGCTACCATTCCCCCGCCACCACCGCCGCCACCACTTCCTTTATCATTTCCTGTAGAGTATCCGTTAGCACCATTTGCTGCAATAATACCAGAATTATAGATGCTTGTGGATACTATTGCTATTGCACCACCGCCCCTACCACCAGCTCCTCCACTATACCTGGAAATATTACTGAATCCGCATCCGCCACCACCACCACCAGCACCAAAACCGAATCCACGTAAAGACATAGTCAATTCAATAACAGAAGGACCGTTCAACGGTACATTAAACGCTGTACAACCGCCTCCAGCACCGGCCGCACCGTGATTTGACCCACCTGCACCTCCAACGCCGCTTATAGCACTCGCACCAGCACCGGCTGCACTCGGATAATATTCGCCAGTAGCATCTTTAGCATAATATCCACCTGATCCACCATGCGCGCCTTGTCCACTGGCAGTTATCGTACCATGATTTATAAATACCCCTTGGCATTTTATTATGGCATAACCACTAATCGTTACAGTAACGCCAGAACGAATAACAACACTTCTATATTGCTTTACTCCACTTATTGTTGTATTGCCAGTAGGTACAAAATCTCCGTCACTGGAATCACCACGATCAAGCCACCACGACGGAAAACGATTATTCTTTACGCCAACAAGTGTCCCCGTACCGGTATAACTTATCTGAACGACATTGGTAGCATCTGAGCTGGAAAACTCAATTAAGCCGGTGTTCCATTCTTTGTCACCAACTGCATTAGTCGAATAGTCTAACCGATATTCACCCGCACCCGGTGTTGCAGCAACTTCTGTCAAAATAACTCCCGTTGGCTCTCCTGTTGCATTTCCGTCAATATACTCGACCTTTATATTACTGGGATCTTGCTTTTCCGGAACTTCGTTAAGCCGTATAACAAACGGACTAACTGCTGGAACAATATGTTTTTCTATAAAATTCACATAATTAGTCGTCCCACCGTCACCTATAAACGGATTTATCCGTATATTACTTGGAGCTGCCATATCATCACATCCTTTTCATATTATTTGACAAGCTGCGTATTAGCAGCCTGCTGTAAAAGTTCATTATTGCGGGCATTCCGCTCAATATCCAGCAAATACTTTGCCGTAGGCGGATACGGAGGCTCGCCCAACTCCATAGAAAAATCAATACCCTTTTCACCGCTGATCGTATATTTTAACTTGGTTATTGGATACTTACGTTCTTTACCTTCCTTGTCAGTTATAAGCGCCTGCCCATCTGTAGATAAACGCCGTACCCAAAAAACACCGTCCGGCTTAGGATATTTCAGCTTAACACCTGTTGCTTTAGCAGAAAGAACAGGATTCTTGTATTTTGCCAATTCAGAATGTCCCCAGCGCTCAGCATCAGCAGCAGTATAAGCGGTTGGCAGCGTCCAAACTTCTTCAGATACGCCGTATAAGTCTTGGCTTTCTTTATCCTCTACAGTAGCCAACCAGCTCTCACCCTCACCGTCAATGGCCGCACCTTTGATACGCGCGTAATTTACGATCTTATCAATGCTTTGTGTCGGTTCAAATCCGTCCATATGCTGCCCTACCCAAAAACGCGCTTCTTCATTAATCTCATCAACACGTGGCCTGAAGAAAAATTCCCGGTATTCATCAACGCCATAAACAAAATCTGTTGCAAACTCTGAAAGCTGTTCCAGCGCTTCCTTAGCACTCACACCGTCAAAAACGATTTTCTTAATATCATAGTCAACGTCATATATTTTGTTGTCGTTATAAACAATACCAGTCTTAGCTTCAACCTGCCGGCAAATATTACGCACAATATCAGCAATCTCCTGATTCTCATAAGTGCCAAAAATAAGCACCTTTTCCAGCTTATCAAAATAGCCATAACAGGTTATTTTATAATCTGTTCCAGTACCGCCGCTGTCAGGACGCGTTAAAACATGCCCGCTGTACCACGGCCGCTTATCTGCAAACAAATAAATATCAATCCGCTGTCCATAGCTTATTTCTGCAAAACTTGGAAACTGTTTGAAATTGAGCGTTGCGCTGCCGCAGCCTGTTTTAATATTTTCAAACTCGATTTTATTAAACGGATTATTTTCAGTATCCCTTGAAAAAATCGCTGTTTTAGTACCATCTTTGTTATAAAAAATAACCTGAACGTAATCAGGTATATATTTTACTTCCGAAGGGTCAGGCCCCGGCCCTGGCCCGCTTTGCTTTTTTACAGACGCTGCCCAAATATAACGTCCAAAAAGTTTATTGCCAAAACGCAAATTCATGCCAGCCACCTGTTACGCCAGCGTATTTTTACTGTACCGGCAGCACTATTAAACAAATAAGTATTTTCACCCGGTTTGGCAGTCAGAAACTGACCACTGAAAGCGTTAATAGCATTATATGTTCCACGGCGTACAGTTCCGGCTTTAGTATCAACAATAAGCGTTGCCGGTTTAGTCAAAAGCGTATCCGCTACGCGCATACTATACCCGCTTTCAACATGCGTGATAGTTACGTCATTCATCGTTGTAAGCGGTATTAATTCAATGGTCAGCGGCGTTTCAACGCTACCGCCATTGCTGATAACAATTTGGGCATCTTTAGCAGCTGTTGCAAATTCTGTAACCAGTTCAGATTCAGTGCTGTCATAGCGGAACGGGTCAGATAAAAGCAGCGTTATATCAACTTCACCTTTAGTTCCTTTGAAGCTGTCCACCCATTTTTCTTTAGTGCTGGCCATGCAGGCAATATTATAGTACCCACGCCCGCTGCCTGATTGCAGCTGATAATCACGCTGATACATGAGCTGATACAAATCGTTAAGCTTGGCATCGTGTTCAGCTGGTGTACTGCCTTCAATAACAAAGCCTAAAGTAATTTTCTTACCATCAATAAAGCCATCACCTGAAATATTACTGCCGTGACTGTAGCCGCGCTTTTCGCTTTTAGCGCGCACAGTAATATCAGCAGCACCGTCAAAGCTGTAGGCATATGGCAGGGCAGTTCCATTGATAATAAGCTGTTCTGTAAGCTTTACCTGCTTACGTACAGGAAAATATTCACGTCTTATGATCGTCACTTTATCACCCCCGCACACCCATAGCCAAAGAATATTGAATGTCCTCCATAAAGGTATCGTAATCAGCACCGGTATTAATATCACCATAATTAATTATTTCAACATTAGCACCATCACCTGAAGAAGCTCCAAAGTCCACACCATCAAACAAAAAGCTGGTGATCTTTTGCAATACGCTGCTGCGCAGAGGCAGTACCGCTTCAGGATAAGATTTTTCACCAATCAGCGCATGAGTAGGCGCAGTAACAACGCCACCGGCAGCAAAGTTCTTTGTACCAAGTCCATTTGCACCAAAATCAAACTTACTCATTTCCTGAATTCCGCCGCCAAAACTTGTAAGAGTTTTGCTTGCTGTTCCAATACCAGCGGCAGCACTCAACCCGGATGTTAAAAGACCCGTAGCAATTCCAGACGCGCCCGGCTCTACAACCAGTTTCAGCCACGCCGCAGGCGCAAGTGATGTCGCCATTGCAGCCCCCTGTGCTGCTACAGCAGCAGTTTCCTGTCCCATCATCATCTTGCTAAGGGCAGCTGCAGCTACTCTTTGTGCCTGCCATTGAAGAAACATTTTTACAATTTCTTTGCCCAAATTCTGCAAAGTTTTTCCAAAATTCTGCCCATCAACAATAGCATTAGCAAATCCTTGTGCCAGCCCATCCTTTAAAGTGTTAGCTGCTTCCAGTGCAAAACTTGCATATGACTGTTCAGCTTCAAGCCGCCAGTCATAATACTGCTGCATCAATTCCTGCTTTTCAGCCTGATTTTGTAAAAAGGCAGCCTTTTCTTCATCCAAATAAGCAATATACCGTTCCAGTTCGCCCTGCTTTTGCATTTCATCCAAATCAGCCTTAAAAGCCTGCAGCAACGTAGCCTGTGACATCAGCTGTTCATTCATGTCTTTGTTGATCTGAATTTGGGATGCTGCAGCTTCCTGCTCTGCAGTAACCTGCGCAGCCTTTCTTTGTTCAAGCATTGCTAACGCATTGGCGATAACAGTATCATCACTGGTTTTCATGGCACGTTCATATAACTGCTGCGCTTCAGTTGCGGCATTAGCAAATTTATTTTTCCATTCATCAACGGCAGCTATACGCTGATCCCGTTCTTTTACAATATTGGCATATACCTGATCGAATTCACTTAACCCGCCAATTTTAATATCCATCGTGAAGTTATTAAAATCACGCTGCATATCCAAAGTTTTCTCTTTGGCAGTATTAAGCTGCTCATTGATCCTGTCTATTTCCCGGCTGATTTTATCTATACCGGAATTTTTGCCACTTTTTTTACTGCCGCCTGCCGCTGTTGTTGAACCGCTCGTCAAGCCTAACGCATCAGGTGAAGCAATCTTAATACCCGAACTTTGTTCAGTAGGTGCATTGATTGACGAAACGCGAAACTCTTGCTTAACTTTATTACTGTCCGCCAGCTGCTGATTAGCTTTTGCAGCTTCGATAGTAGCCTGTGCCGCTTTTTGTGTATTGGCCGCCCATTCTTTTGCCTGCACTGCCAAATCACTGCTGACATTGACAATAGAAAATAATTTATCCAAAGCATTCGCTGCAAACATTACAGCCCCGGCAAAAGCGTTCTGTATTTCTGCCGTTGCTCCATCAACGGCAATAACCATAGTGTCACAAAAATATTCCCATTGAATTACAAGCCAATCCCAATTTTCAAATATGGCATAAGCTACCCCGCCTATAACTGCACCCGCAGCAATAAACGGTGCAGAAATTATGCCAGCACCTACACCCAGTGTATATAAAGTGCCAACAAGCGCAACTATAGCCGGTATAGCCACACCCATTATCGCACCGGCAATAACAGCCATAGAACCAGTAAACCATACAGGCAAATCACGGATAGCATTAGAAAGCCCCATAGTTTTAACTTTATCCGCAAACTCACCAATAGCGTCCTGCGCGCCTTTCAAGGCGCCCTTGATATCAAATGCCTCAATCAGTCCATCACCAATAACAACCATAGTTTGGCTAACACTATCCTGAATGTTGCTCATAATACCATTAACAGTTTGTGCCTGCTGTTCCATCATCCCACCAAACTTACTGTTCATGCCGCTGATAACAGCTTGAATACCTTCTGCCGCAGATATTTGCCCTTTGCTGGCTTTATCCATAGCCGTAGGTATATCAGTGCCAATTTTATTAGCCAGCATTTCCCATGCCGGAACACCGGCTTCAGCAAGCTGTAGCATTTCTTCTGCGCTGACTTTGCCTTTGGCCTGCATCTGACCTATTGCCAAAGTCAAACGCTGAATGCCTTCTTCACCTATACCCAATGCCGCTGCGCTGTCACCTACAGCAGTCAATATCGGAATTACCTGTTCCGCACTGAATCCGAAAGCAAGAAGCCTTTTAGAAGCATCCAAAACGCCCGGTAATTCAAATGGCGTACTGGCCGCAAATTTTTCAAGTTCACTTAAAAAGCTTTTTGCCTTCTCGCCATCTTTCAAAAGTGTAGTAAAAGCAATCCGTGTCTGCTCCATCTGCCCGGCAGCTTTTACTGAAGCAAGGCCCAAAACCCCCAAAGCTACACCTATGCCGGTAATAACACCTAACGCGCCTTTATTTATGCCTAAGTTATCACTAGCAAAGGTGCGTTTAACGTTTTTCTGCAGCGCACCCATTTCTTTATTAAATTCATTTATCCGTGCGCCAATAACTACTTGTAAACGTGCTACTTCTGCCATCATTTCACCTCCTATTCATAGCCAAATTCTTCAAAAAGATCCTGCGCTATTTCAGATTGTTCCTTAGAGGAATTACGCTTTTTCCTGTGTGCAAAAAAGCTTTTCAGTTCCGGACGCTTCTTTTTACCTGAAGCTATGCAAACATTTGGGTATGTGATCCAGCTGATAACAATATCTTCTAAATGGTCATATCTGCGCTGCCATCCGTCCAACATCAAAAAAATATCTGCAAGGCACAACCGTTCTACTTCCCACGGCTTTAAATTCAATTCACCATAACACCACGGCAAAAGTTCATCCAGCAATTCTGTAAAGCTTTTTGTTACTTCCCCACTTCTTCATCATCAGGCGGCGCTTCAATTTCCAGCGTATTATTTTCAGTTTCCAGCACCTTCCTGGCAAACCCAAAAACACCCGCTTTGCTCAAAGCGATAATAACAAGCGTCTGCAAACTTTCACTGCTGTTATCCAGTAGCCACTCATCCATCCAGTTATAAACCTGTTGGATAGTAACTTTTTTGTCATACGCAGCCAAGCCGACATACAGGCATTTTGCCAAATCGCCTAAAGCAATAACGCCGCCGTTTACCATTTTGTAAACATTGTGGTCATCCAGCATCCTTTCAAGCTGGCTTACACCCAAAGCATTAAACTTGATTTTTCTTTCTTTGCCGCCTAAATTAATTGTCACACTTCTGTCCAAACTCATTTTCATCGCTCCTTTGGTATAGAAAAAGCAGGGCCTTCAAAGCCCTGCTTTAATTATTATTTTGATATTTCTTATTATTCGGCAGCGTTCAAGATACTGTCACAGTAGCAATATTGCTATAACCGTTCTTGTCGCCGCCATTTACCTTTAAACGAAAGTACGCCTTACCGGCTTTTACCCCGCTTACTTCTGCGCTGGTCGCAGTATTTTCAATCGCTACATCCGTATCTGTAAATTCAGTTCCATCTTCACTCTGCTGCAAAACAACAGCTGCTGCACCGGAAGGAGCGCCAAAGGTCAGGTTCACTGTCCCTGCACTTTCAGATGTAGCAGCAAGGTCAGTTATTGCATTCGCTGTGTTACGCGGATCAGGCTCATTAGTAACAAATTCAGGTTTACCAATACCACTAAGTGTCATGGTAACAGTAGCAACATCATCATGCGGATTATCATCACCGAATTCCGTAATGTTAGCAAAGCCTTTTACAGCATTACCATATTTATCAAGGCGCATGATATGCACTGCAATGTCATTGACGAAGGCATATCTCAAAGCATCCAGCATTTCATTATTTACTTTATAAACGCCTTCCTGCTCAATACTCCAGCTTTTAGTCCCTTGCAGGCTTTCACCCCAGCCGCCGCTTGCTTTGTCGCTGCCGTCGATTTCGTCCCCGCTCATGGAAAGCGGCGAATTACGCTGTCCGCCGACTAAACCCCATTTAGGATTTTCAACAGTAGCGCCTTCACCATAGTTCAAAAACAACAGCAGGCTTTTACCAGCCAGCGTTTGACTTTTGTTTGGCTGCATAGGGAAATTAGCCGCTTTGATAATTTCATTCATTCTTTTCTACCTCCTACATTTCTTTTTGTTCAACTTTTACTATGACGCGCACCACTCCATGCTGCCAGACAGTCCCATCTTCATATTCTTCCTTGAAGGCTTCCACCATATCAATCTCCAAACCATGAAAATAGTAACCGGCAATCTCAATCTGCTCCAGCTCAGCAGAACCGGTCAAAACCTGTACAATATCGTCAAGCATTTCATCCAGTTCTTTTTTTCCATGATAATTACTGAAAGCATTGATATTCACCGTAACCTCCCAAACAGGGCAATCACGCTTAGCACTTGACGGCTTACCTGTAGTTTCGCCAATAACCAAATACCTGCTGTCTACAAGTTCTCCATCTTCAAAAGGCGTGCTGTCGTCATAGACATTATAGCCGCGTATATTACTGCTCAACTCTTTATATACAGCGGCCTGCACAGCTGTTAAAGGCACATTTCTAATCATTTAGGCATCTCCCTTAACACTTTTTTTATATCATTTTCGATCCTCGGCTTGCCGCTCTGATAAGCAGGTGTCATATAGGGACGTGCAGGCCGTGCCGGAATATGGACTACACCTTTTCCCGGCTTACTGCTTTTATGCACAAAACGTCTGAAACCTCTGCCATCAATCCGCAAAGCCAGTTTAGGTTTTCCGCCTTTTCTTGCTCTGCTGCGCGGCCGTACTGTAGCAGCTGCTGCACCAAATTCTACAAGATGCGCGTATGGCACATTAGTGCGGACAGTAGATGTTATAGCCGTACTGTCGAACCTTGTGCGTATACTTTTACGCAGTTTGCCGCTTCTGCGCGGTACACGGCTGCGTGCTTCTTTACCAATATTTTGTCCGCCAAGCCGGATAGCTTCTGAAATTTTTTCGGTTGACTTTGTATCATACGCTTTCAAGCGCCGCAGGGCTTCGTCCAGTCCCTCGACTTCAACAGACATGCGCATGCTTCTGCTCATAATGGTTTTACCAGCTTTGTTTCAATTTCCAGATAACCGTTATCCAGATCAGAAATATTCAACAGTTCATATATCAGATTTTTACACCGAATGCGCATGGTTACATCAGGCATTTTCGCGCCGCTGCACCTGCGAACTGTAAAAAACACAGGCACATAATTTACATGCTCTCCCATCAGCTCACGCCTTGAAGCAGGACGTTCACTTTTAGCTGCCCACAGTTTAAAAGCTTCAGAATACATTGCTGGCATCTTACCGCCCAATTCGTCACGCACTGTTTCGGATTTCTGTAAAAAAGCGATCCTGTGCTTCAACATTCCCGGATTCATAATGTTATGATCCTCCCCGGTTCCAATAGTGCTTTCACCGCCAAAGGAACTTCACGTGGCATCGTATTGCCAAAACTTACAGCAGTACGATTTTCAAACCAGTGCGCAACAAGTATCCTGATCGCAAGCTTTACCTGTTCATCCACACCGGCAGCATCTTCTACGCCAGTTACATACCTGACAGTCACATTATTTTTTTCAGCAGTAAAACAAAGTCGTGCCAACAAATCCTGAACAACGGTATATCCAACATTATTCAAAGTTGCATTACTCACGCTTAAAACTTCCTGCAGATTTTCACTACGCGGAAGTTCTAAAATATTATTCATTGGCCTGTCAACCAATTCCAGTGTTTGCCTTAAATACGCCCTGTGCTGAAAATCCTCACAATATTGACGGGCAGCTTTTATAAGCTGCCCTATCAAAGATTGTTCTTCATCACAGTCCAGCCGTAAATAGGCACACATCTCCTGAAGGCTTACCGGCTCACTTGCAGGCGGAACAATCACTTTTAACCGCATGATTATTCTTTAGGTGCAGAAACAGTTTTGTTTGCAGCAGCTGTGCCGGTTACAGTAGCAGTTGCAGCATTAGACACACCGGCATTATCGCCACCGGTTACAACTACTTTATAGCCGTAAGTTCCGTTTGCCAAATTAGTGTCCGTGTACTCAGCCGCATCGACCGAAACAGCATTCACATTAATGCGCTGATAAGTTACGCCATCATCACTGCGCAGGATGTTAACTGAATTAGCATTTTTAGCAGCAGTAAAAGTCAATTTTACATTGCTGCCGGTAGCTACAGCTGTCAAGTCACTGATCGGCGTAGTTGCCGCAGTAGTACCACCAAGCAATACATAAGGGCTGACCTGTACACCGCTGTCAAGCATATACGGTGCATTTACCCACGGCTTGCCATCCACATTGCGGAAGGCTTTGATAACCGTTTGATTACTGGTAAATTTGACATGTTCAGACATGCTGATATAAATGCCGCTGCCATCTTTAATCAAATATTTTTTCAGATTGACCAGCTGCAAGTCGCCTGTATTACCACGAGAAGCGTTCATGCCAGTCAGGAAAAGAGGCATCCCCATTAATGTTGTAGGAATACCCTTAGTCAGATCACCCTGCACAAAAACAAATCTGCCGGAAGCGTCCTGCAATTTAATCAAATCTGCCAAAATGGTGCTGCTGGCAAGAAAAATAGAATCAGGAATATCTTCAGGCGGGAACGCTGCCATCATATTGGCCACATCATTAGTCGTAACTTTACCCGCAGTTTCCCTTTGTACAACCAGCTTGCCACTATTACCGTTAGTAGCAAACCCCAGCGGTTTGCCAATTCCATTACCATTGATAAAAGCTCTGTCTTCTGCACGTACGATAGCATTGCTCAAAAGCTGCCCAAAAATAGTAGACGAAGCAGGCGCATTCCGCAGTAATGTATCTGTAACAGTAATAAAGCCGGCAACTTCTTTAGGCTTCAGCTCAACATTTCTAAAGCTTGCATTGCTTTCAGGCTTCTCCTCACCTTCTTCGATCCATTTAACAGTCACACCGCCTTCATTGCCAGCAGTATAATCCAATGCAGGCATATTGATCGGTGCATCCGGATATTCTCCTGCCGGGATTACCAAAGCAAACGGACGGATCAGGCTGCGTTTTTCTCCAACCATTAAAAGCTCATCCGAAAATTGTTCAGGGATCAAATAACCACCGCTTGCGCCATCAGCAGTATTTTGTGCTTTAAGATTTTCCAAGCGGCCTTTTTTATCGCCATATTTAATAGCGTGCAGCACTTCACCCAAACTTTTAAAGCCGCCGTTATCTTTAGCCCCATCCTTGACCGGGTCAATATGCACAGCCGGGCCACTATTTCCAAAAACGCTGCCGCCATAGTTCTTCTTTGCATTTTCATCAACCTGTTCCAGCATTTCAATCTGCCTGTCACATTCGTTGATTTCCTGCTGCAGATCGTTGAAATTCTTTTCCATTTCAGCAGTCAAACCACTCGCTGCTTTAGACACGATTTCTTCCTGTGCCTTGATAGCCTTAGCACGTTTTTGTAATAACTCTTGCATGTTCATTAGTTTAGTCCCCCTTTATTTTTGTTCAAATTTAACCGCATCTGCATTGCTTTCATTTTTTCCTGTGCCAGCCGATCATCATGCAGATCAACCACAGTCATTTTCTTGCTGGCAGCAGCATAAACACGTTCAGCAATGCTTTTAGCCAGCGCATCAAAACTATTCTTGCTTAAAATATTTTCAGCCATCTGTACAGCAGGGCTTACATCAACACCGGCAGCTTTTGCTTTCAGCAAAGCATCAGGATTAGCCGGAATAGTAACACAGCTGTATTCAAGCAACTCCTGTTTTATGAAGTCAATCCCATAAGGCCGGTTCACGTCCTCTGTCCATTTCCATTCGATACCACGAAAACGGCAGCTAACCGCATGTAAAAAGCCCAGCTTATACATTTGCCCAACCATATAACCATAATCATTTTCATCTTTACTGGTAAACTCAGCCCGGCCAATAAGTTCTCCGTCCTCTACTTTTTCCAACAAAGACTTAGCCACAGGCAGCTCCCACATATCGTGCATCCACAATACAACAGGATTTTTACGGAAGTTTTCCAGCTCCCAGCCGTCAGGATTTACGGTGTCAAAATCTCTGTCCACAGCTCCATTAGATAATATAAAATCGCAGATAATCCGGCCGTCTTTTTCTTCGATAGCCTTAACCTGCTCCATCGAAAACGCTTTGACGCACAGAAGATCATCCGCAGCAGGTTTATTACCACTTTTCAACGCTTCACGGCAGGCTTTCAATTCCATGCTCATTTTTTATTCGCCCCCTTCTTTTTGGCAGCTTCCTCAACAGGAAGCATATTGCCATTAATAAATACTGTTTTACCTTGCCCGTCAGGAAGCGGATTCATGTTCTCGCGCTCACGCCATTCATCGGCATTGATAATGCCATCCTGCCGCATAAGGTGCAGCATGTTAGCACGGCTTTGATTATCACCCCGCAGCATGGAAAGCATATCAAATTCACAGTAATAACCTTCCTGCCGCTGCTGGCGCGTTAAACAACGCATGTTCATAAACTGTTCCCAGCGCACAAACCACGGCAGCATTGTGTTCTGATAAAAGTCAATCGTCTGCTGCTCTATATTGGAATACGTTGACTTTTCCAAATTCTGAATAAGATGCAGCGGAACACGGTAGAAGCGTGCTATTTCTTCAGTTTGATATTTGCGTGTTTCCAAAAATTGCGCTTCTTCAGGATTTACAGAAATACGATTGAATTTCATACCGCCTTCCAAGATCATCGTAGATCCGGCATTACTACTGCCTTCATAACGAGCCTTAAACTGTTCTTTCAAACGCTGCCAGGCATCTTCTTTCAAAGGCTTGTCAGTTTCCAAAACACCAGTTGCCAATGCGCCATTTTCAAAAAATTTATTGCCAAGTTCTTCACTGCTCATGCCTAAGCTGATAGCACGCCGCGCCATTGCCAGCGGACTATAACCAATAACACCGTTATAGCCAAGCCCCGGAATATGCAATATTTTTTCCGCAGGTAGCTTATACAGCTTGCCACGGTCATTGACATTGTAATAAATCTCACCGGTGTTATAGTCCTGTACCGGCAGCACATTCATAGGCAGCAGCATGTTCAGCTGCGTAACTTCTCCCTTGCTGTCCAATACTTTTTCAGCATAGGCATTACCCCCGCTCAGCACATGATACTGCATAGTTTCACGCAGATAATAAGCCGGCATATTCGGTGCAGCAACATATGTCAGCACATCATACAGCGGATTTTCAACAGCCCTGCGCCTGCTGCCGTCAGGCATCTTCTGATACAAATAGCATTTACAACTGGCAAATGTTTCAGCCAGCACATGGATGCAAGCCCATACTGCGCTATACTGCATGGCAGTCACATTATTAAGCTGCACTCCGTTCAGCATCATTCCCGGTGTAAGGCGAAACTGGCTGCTTACAGTTGCACTCTTTGCGGCACCCGGCGCAAAGAGATTTTTGAAAGCCCCCACCAGCAGGCCTGCCGGGCTGCGTATCGTATCACTCATCTTTTATTTCACCTCCCTTCAGGTAAAATAAAAACAGCCATTCCCACAAGGAAACAGCCGTTCATTTTTTTGTTTGTTCTACTTTTCGCCTGGCAATATTGGCTGCCACAGCAACCAACAGCACGCCGGCAACAATTAAAGCAGCCGGTATACTGATCAGTGCAATACCGGTCACGACAAGCAGCATGCCCAAAAGCACCAGTATGACAATAGCCTTATCTTCTTTTTCCATTTCATCACCTCACAAAAAACGAACTCCGGAACTGCCGCCAGTGCCGCCGTATTCTTCATAAAATGCAGGCAAGCGCGCCATAGCATTTATGCCGGCAGCAACCAAGTCAATACGCTGCGTATCATCTTTATTTTTCTTACTCAATTTGATATTTTCATTGCTGTCAGTGTAGGCATACGCATTACGCAAACACCAGTCAAACAGCTCATTGCCTTCATGGATAATATTGCTCTCCACTACTTTCAGCCTGAATTCTTTGGTAGGTTCGCTCAAAGTCGGAATACCCTGCCGCACTTCAATAACTGTTTCCCCTTCTTCTTCCAGCTTCTGCATGAAGTAAGAAGCGTTCCAGCCATCAAAACAATGTTCCACAACATCTAAATCCAGCTCATTAGCAAAGCACTTTACCCATACCTTCATCACATCATAATCAACAGCTGCGCCCTCTGTTATGGTGCAGTAGCCACGTTGGGCATATTCCCTGTAGGCTATGCGGTCAGTCTGTTCATGTCGTTTTACCGCTTCTTCAGGTATAAAGCCATGCGAAACTACTGCTACACGCTTTTCATCAAGCGGAATAATAAAAGTCGCAGCTGTCAGATCAATGCGCTTTGAAAGGTCATAACCAACTATGCAGCGCTTGCCGCTGATAATTTTATATAGTTCATCACGGGTCACCTTCAGTGTTTTCCACTTAGGCATCAGGCCATCCATATATTTCAATTCACTGCTGTCCTGCCACAAATTACAGCGTTTAGTCAGATATTCGCGCAGCTTTTTCGGGTCGTTACTTACAAATGCTTCACGTCCCTCGCTTACGATTTCCTTCAGCAAATGCTTGCTGTATTCAGTTTCATGCTGCAGCACAGGATTCGCTTTGACTAAAGCGTTGACATCATAAGGATCGTCGCCATCCTCCAGTTCGCGTATCATGCAGAAATAATCATCAATAGGCTCATCAGTGTCGCCATCTAAGATTTTGCAACACAGGTCATATTCTGCCTTACAGGGATTGTTTTCTGCATCTTTACCAGCCGTAGAAATGATAAACAGCAAAGACTGCAGCCGTTTGCCGAAGCCGGATTTCAGCACGTCAACGATCTCGGAGGACGGATGCGCATGATATTCGTCAATTATAACCATACACGGCGCACCGGAATCCTTGTTTTTCGTCTGTTTGCTCAAAGCCCGCATCCAGCCTTTACGCGTTTTATGCTCTACCCGCGTACGCTTGATAATAAGCTTCTGGCTGATTTCTACAGAAGCTTCACCCATAGAACAGGCATCACCCCAAACACGTCTTGCCTGTTCCCTGTCCACGGCCGCGCATTCAACCTCCGGTGCCATTTCAAAGCGCCGCAGCTCAGGCTTACCCGGTGGATAGATAGCGTCAGCACACATGCCGTATAAAGCAACGCCTGACATTTCAGTGCTTTTGACATTGCCACGAGCGCGGAAATTAAAAGCTTTGGTAAACCGCCGTGCGCCTGTTTCTCTATGTACCCAGCCAAAAACACAGCCCAAGTCGAAATACTGAAAAGGCAGCAGCTGGATATGCTGCCCGGAATATACGCCACGCACGTGCACGCAGTATTTTTCAAACCAGTCAAAAATCCTGTTTGCCCTGCTTTCATCAAAAACATAAGGAAAGCTATCTGTACCCTGCCTTTCCAGATCATCAAGATGCCGCTGACAAGCCTGCCGTTCCCGCTTACACACAAGGCGCAGTCCGTCAACGACCTCGCGCGCATAGCGCTCAGTCACAAATAAATCATCATAACAGGTCATGCCATCATTGAATCCTGTTCATCATCGTCATTTAAAGCATTAGCACGTTTGACAACAAGGCGGGCGCGGGCAGTTGGCGTAAGTCCAAGCTTTTCAGCATAGCTTAAAGCCTGCTTACCATACATATCTAATTTCTTTTTATCAGGGAACATCTTCACAGCTTCATCTTCAAACAAAGCCTGATAGCGGCAGAAGTTTGCCAATATGCGTGCATCAACATTGTCAAACAGCTCTATCTCTTTCCCTTCCTTGATAATTTCCTTCCAAATTTTCAAAGCCGCAGCACACGACTTTTCTTTTAAAAACGCAGGTGTTTTCAATACTACTTCAGCACGCTTGATTTTTTCTTCTGCGTTTTGCCGTTTCTCAATTTCTGTTTTTGTATAATGTTTACCAGTTTTATTGCCACGGTTAAAAAGCATAACCTTAGCACTTTGAGCCGGTGTCGGCATAAATATCACCTCCTTCAATCAATATTTGCAAAAAAATATATGATAGGGGAACTTTTCAAAAGTTCGAGTACGGTGCGGTATGATGTGAAAAGCTGCAGGAAATTGCCCCCCCTACCCCTCGTAAGGGATTACCCTGAGTAAAAATTTTAAGAAAAAATATTTTTTTATTTTTTCAAAATATCATTACCAAAGCCGCCGTCCTCAGTAGCAGTTTTAATATCATGGCAACGTTTACACAAGGCCTGATGATTAGCTTCATCCCAAAATAAATCATAATCGCCTTTATGCGGCTTGATATGATCCACTACACTCGCAGGCGCATTGCGGCAATTTGCACAAATCGGATGTTCCTGCAAAAATATTTTTCTGTATCTTTGCCAACGCGCATTATAGCCACGCTGAGCAGCACTTTTACGATAACGGTCATAGCGCATGAATTTTTCCTGCTGGTGCTTATCACAATAACCGTTTGCATTATCCGTCAGGCTAAGACAGCCAAGCTTACGGCATTCACGCTTTATTCTGTTTGGCAAGCTGTCACCTCATTTCACGCATAAAAAAGCACCTGCAATATAACATTGCAAGTGCCGAATACGTTTTTACATTTCTTATCACTACCATATTACCACAGGTAAAAGCAAAAATCTGTCCTCATTTTGTCCATTCCAACGCATTTACAATCCCAAAGCCTTAGCAAATTTCGCTAAAGCTTTATTGTACTGGTTATAAATAGCCTGCCTTGAACTGTATCCCAGCTTCTCCGTGATGCGCTCCATACTATAGCCGTCTACATGGCGCATTATCAATATATCGCTGTAATGCTCACAGTTTATTCCTTTATTGATTATTTGCAGCGCGTCTTCAATAATTAATATTTCAGCCTGCCTGTCTGCTATTTTCAAAAGTATCCTTTGACATTCTTCAGCAATATTCATCATGCTAGGACGATAAGGTGTTGTGCTGGTAGCTGCAGCATCATAGGATACAACAGAAGCAGCAGCAGGTTTACCGATGTCTGCCAATCTTTTCAGCTTACTGCGCAGGCCTTTAAGCGCTTCACGGTTCAAAGCATATTCTTCCAGTTTCTGTACAGCCAGCCTTTTTTCTTCATCACGCGCCTTTATCACCTGCTTCACATCCTTTTCCGTTCCAGTATACGCAACCACGGCAATACCGTATTCCTTCAGGAAGTTTTTCTTCAAAATCAACATCCAAGATGTCCAATGTTTTATCACTGCTTTTCACGGCGTAGCTGTCCAAAAACTTTTGCGCTAACTCTTTATGGACGATCGCGCCAATAGCAACCTGATTATCAAAAACTCCCGGAATATTTCTGACTATGTACATATCAGCTGCGCACCGCTCCACTTTTACCAGCAATCCATTAATTCTGTATGCCTGCATTTTTTTCCATCCTTTTCATTGAGCAGACTTCCATTTTCACAATCAAAAAGCCTGTATATTTATCTATTGAGCCAACACGCCTGTAGCCGTTAGTCCTGCACCTTTTCAAGCACATACATTTGCCGCAGATATGTTCCTGCTCAACCAGTTCTTTAAGTTCGTCTTTATTTTTCTCGATCCATTCAGCTTCTGCTTCCGGCCAATGCTCTTTAGCGTAGCAGATTATTTCATCTTCTTCGATAGAAGCCTTAAAATACTGTGCCGCTTCAGAAAATCTGCCGTTCTTGGCCAACTCTATTATTTTTGCAATCCGTTGAGGTTTTTGAACATATTCCGGTACTTTTTTCGGAGCGGGCGGTGTTGGAAGTAAATCTTCTTCCTCTGCCGGTTCATTATTGCCCAGTTCTGCAGCCTGACTGATGAAATCCCACATTTCAAGTTCATCAGGATATTTTTTACAGGAAGCAAGGGCAAGCTCAGCTGCTTTATCGAATACAACGGCATCAACAGTACGGAACGCAACCAGCCATTCATCACACAGCCTTTTGCGCATGGCAATATCCATGCTGGCAGAAAGTTTACCGTTTATTTCCATGATCGGCATCTTTTTCTTATCAAACTGGTAAAACGCTTTTAAAACATTTTGCTTTGTTATAACATTCACGTTATGCCCTCCTGTCTGTAAAACTCATCCAGCGACTGCTGTGCAGCTTTATTGTCATTTGGCAAACCATCTGTAAGCCAGTTACCAAGTATGCCAAAAAGATAATTCTTCGGATTACGAATCACTTTACCCCTGTTAGCTGCTTTTAGCTCTCTTACAGCCTGCAATACCCATACGGCTTTAGCACTAACAGCAAAAGCTTGCAGCATTTGTATTTCATCGCCATCAAGCCTGTGTTTTGCACTTGTAAAAGCAGCATTGTATTCCTGCAAAGCTGACACAAATTCAGGTTCCGATGCAACACTGCGCAGCTTCTTGTTCGTGTCAGTGTTGTTTAATTTATTTTTTAATAATATATAATTCTTGTTATGTGTCGCCAAAGATGTGCCCAAAGCTGTTCCCTTTGGTGTTTCCGCAGCGGCAATATTTTCACTGGAAGCCCTTGCAGTATCGGCATTCGCAAGTGTCTCCAAATCTGTTCCCAAAAGTGTATCCAAAGGTGTATCCGCCAGCTGATAGCATTCCCAGTTTTTGATACGCACGATCGTACCTTCACGCTTACTTCTGCATTCTAAAAAACCGACTACGGCAAGACGGTTAAATTCACTTGTAAGCTTTTTTAAAGATACGCCACAGCTTTTAGCAAAGCGGCGGTAGCTGATAAACAATTCACCCGGATTCAGCACAGCGTTTTTATCTGTTGTTACCTGCCAGTGCGTGACACTATGGCAGGCAGTTAACAGCAATGTAATCAGTATTACCTTGCCTTCTGCATCCGCACCACACCACGCACGGCTTTTCAGCAATTTACGATGCAATTTTATCCATCCACTCATAGCCTTTAACCTTTCATGGATGCAACTATATAAAAACTATCGCTGCCTGTAGCACGCACAAAAATCGGCTTATACTTGCCATTACTGCCAATAGTAACACTATCACCGCGGCAGTTATATATCAGCCTGTACAGCCTGCCAGCCGAAAAATAATTTGTATCTTCGTCCTGGCCTTCAACGGCATCCAAAGCAATACTTTCAATACCAGTCCCAGCGATGCTGACAGCTTCGATATATAGCCGCTCTGCATCACTGCAAATTTTTATCTTACTGCCTATTTCATCGCCAACAATAACTGAAGCTCTTGAAATAGCTGCCAGCAACTTGCTTTTATTAATAGTTATACACTTAGTTTCGCTGTTGCTCGCAGCCACCTTTTTACAGTCAGGAAAGCTGCCGCTTACTGACTGGCACATATAATCAAAGCGCGGTGCAGTAACAAAAATACCCTGCGCACTGCTGACCAATCGAACTTCACTCAATTCAGCCAGTTCTGCAATGTGCTGGATATTCAAGGGCAGCAAGATCAATTTAACAGCCTGATTGCAACATGCAGGCGGCACTACATACTTTGCAACACAGGAATTTTGCGCACTCCAGCAGACGGCACTGCCATCGTCCGCAATATTTATTTCTATCCCGCCCCTTGCACCAACAGCGTCTTTTGCAATAGCAGCACTACAATGCTTCATTGCTTCCTGTAAGAATCCTGTAGAAAGGCACACGCCGCCTTCAGGTATCTTCAAATCAGGCAGGCGGGCTGATAGTATCGTTAAATTATATTGACTGCTCTCTACAACTATCTGCAGCTCTTTTTCAGCAAAAATAAGCCTTACATCACCTGTAAAAGTTTTTGCCAAAGCCAAAAAACGTTTACATTCAACACAAATATCTGCTGATTGACCGCAGCCGTTGCTTATTCCTTCCATTCTGTACGTCAGCTGCTCTGCAGCTCCTGCCCGGCAGAACATAAGCATATAATTATTATCTTCATGTGGGCTTACTGCTACAATACGCAAAGCGCCGGCCATTTGTTTTAGATCATCATCCTGCTTTTTGCCGGAAGCCATATTGCCACCAATCAGCGCAACATATTCCAAAGTTTTTTTGAGTTCCTCAGAACTAACATAAATTTCAACAGCCATAGCATCACCTTATATTTTTTATTTAGCTATATTCTATTTAACACTTTTCTCCGGCACCGCATCCTCTGTATATCTAAATTTATCCCACAAACAGGATTCTAACCGTTTAATTTGAAGTTCCAAGTCAGCTTCCATGCCAGAAAGGATATGTTGAGAAAGCATATTTGTAACTTCCAGTTTATTTTTACTAAGATCACTACAAAAATTAATACCATCCTCAACAGCCATACCACTTTCTTTATCAAAATAGCGAAATCGCATTCCAATAGAAGTAGCCTCATACTTCATTTTTTCTTTAAGTTCAGTAACATCTTTCAAGCATTTAGAGTAGTACCGTTTACATTCTAAAAGCTCCATCAGCTCAGCAACATTTTCTTTATTCAAAATATTATTTTCCATATCTATCACCGTTCTTCCGCATGTATTGTTTCTACCGCAAATAACTTATTAACAGGCTTTTGTAAATTCCAATTTGCCGGAAAGCCATTTGTATTAATGCCACAACAGCTATGACCCAATCCCAAAGGACAATCCACACATTCGATGTGTTTTGCACATTCATTTTTGATTGTTTCCAGTGCTTCATACAAGTCCATAATATGTATTACCTTTCACTACTAGTATTAATCAATAAAACGTTGCTAGCGATAATATTTTGTAATACTTCTGGTTCTAATTTCTGACGAATTTCATAGTTAAAACGACAGATCGTATCAAAAAATCTAGCGAAAAATTCTGCATTTTCTTCTGTGTACGGAAGCTTTTTATAATCGCCTAACAAACCATTTCGTATTGAATTGTCAAGATCGCAATTACTTGCATATGCGTTTAACCTTTTTCCGAATAATCCAAGCCCGCCATCTGCGGTTTTTTCGTAACGCATTTTTTTATTATCTTCTGCGTCCTTATACGTTTTTTCTGTTAAAATAACTGCCTCCAACGATATGCTGTATCCAGTCCTGTAGCTAAAACCTTTATTCGTATCAAATCTTTCGCAGTATGATTCCGAAAAAAAACTAGGTTCAATATCTCCGGTATGACTATTTCTATAAAAGCTATAATTTCCATCATTTTTATAAAAGATGAAAGTTTCCTCTTCCACTGTTACTTCGCTGATTTTATCTATAATACTTGATACTGCTTTGGTTAAATTCTCATACGTTGAAGCAAAAACAACACCTTTTTTACTTCTTGGCAGTCTGCCAATTCTTAAATTCAGTAAAGATATTGCATTATTAAAAGCTGTATTATCTGGAATTACAAAATAAAATTCGCCCTTCGGCGTAACACCAAATTGCTCTTGATATTCATGTAATACACCTGCATTTGTTTTAAAAGATTTTTGCGTATTAGAAAAAATAGCCATTATTTTCCCTCACTTTCATCAAACATACCAGTTTCTACCTTCTGAACAACCCGACCATTTTCAGCGACTTTTTTTGCATTATTATCTGAAATAACAGCTTTAGGATATTTAGTGCCAAGCTGCGCTTCAACAAATATTGCTTCATCACCAGTAGCATCCAAGCTTTTGCTTGCCTTGATATTAATAGTTATGTTGCCTTTATCACCAATATCTAATTCATTAATAAGCTTTCTAAATTCGCCGGTGAACAAAAAATTCAAATCACCATCACACAAATTCTTTAAATCAACTTCCTCGGCCTGATATACTTCACCAGTCTGTTTATTGACATACTCCATAATTTATTTCCTCCCAAAAAGATAAATTCCCATAGCGGTAAGCAAAACATTAACTGCAGCCATAGATGCAATAAAAAATATTATCGTTAGAAAGGTATATTGAATAAGCTCAAATAAACTCATATCCATAATATTCACCCTTCCTTTTTTACTCCCAATATGTTTATTCAAAGTGTTTATGACTTCCTTATCTTCATTTTTAATCAGCTGAATAGCTAAATCCGTTACGCATCTATTACAAATACCAACTTCACTGTTATGAAAATAAAAACCATTCACCAACACTTCTTCACAACGACAGCAGAAGCGCTTATCTTTCATATTTATTTGCCCTCCACATTTTAGTCCGCGCCGGCGCACGATTATTCCAGCGGAGAATCATTTCTTCTACAGTTACTTTTGCCTGCATGGTGTTTCCACATTTGCAGCGAATATACTTATAGCCCCGACTGCCAAATTCCATATGCACACGCCGCCCACAGCTCCGGCAATGGCAAAGCTCGGCAACTCCGAACATATTAAGCTGATCGGGAAAGCAAAAGAAATTATAGCTTGCCGAATTATGAAGCCCTATGCAATCACAACACGGATAATAGTCCATATATCGCTTAAAATTCCAGCGGCAGTTATTGCATTCAGGTTTCATTTTCCCGCAACCTCCATATTAAAAACAATATGTTCACCCGGCAGAATATAGCGGCCAAAAGCATTATCCCTTTCAGCCTGAGCGCAAATTTCACGCCAATCGCGCTGATCGTCATACGTTTCTTTTAAATCGTAAATTATTTCTTCCAAAGTATCTCCTGCCCGCACCGTTACAGTTACAGCAACGGTTTGCTTAGGTTCATCCATAAAAAACGAATACCACAAGCAGCAGGCCATCCCTAAAACAGCTAAAAAGTATTTCACAATATCACCCCACTATGATAAAATAATGGGTAGATGCGGACTGCGAAGTTACATCTACCCTTGAACGTATGGTGCGTCAACACTATACGTTCTTTTCTTTTTCATTATTCATTTACATCCCTCCCTATTGTGCAGCAGCTCTACGCTTGGCCAAAAGCTTTTTAGTTTCACTTTTAAGATCAAGAATATCGCTTTTAAATCGGTTTTCATCACTAGGTTTATTTTTGCGAAAACTGATTATATTTGCAGCCTGCTGCATGTTTTTCATACTGGCAGCCTTCAGCTCAGCCTGTCGCTGATCCTGATCGCGCAAGAAAGCAATAACATCTTCATCCCAAACTCTGATCGGGCATCCGCGTTTACCGCCTCCACTATGTGGTAACAAGCCACGCTGGCAATAATTCAACATATCATAATAACTTGCGCCATAGATTTTACAAAACTTGCTCAAACTCATACGCTGCATTTACTGCACCACCTTTCAGCACCAGCCGGAACTTCTTTTATTCCAGCATTTTGCATTTTTACGTTCAGACCTTTCTGTGATCTTAAAACAGCAGCTGATACGCTTCCGCACTTTTATTCTGCGATTAATCGCTTTGATGCAATCAAGTACGTATCTTAGCCCTAAATCTATGTTATTTCTCAAATCGACCATCACCCGGCAAACCTGCTCTACATTGATAAGTACAGGCCAATTCAGCCCACCAATGTTTAAATGCGTATCCTGAACTTTTTTCATATTTACCCCCTTAAAAGTTTTAGGAAACATATAATATGAACAACTAGAAAAAAGTAAAATAAATAATCACCTTGCACATGAAATGCAAGCGTAGCCGTTAAATTGCACAAATATACAATATGAAAACTACAATCGTCCCGCTTTTGCGGGGCTTTTTCTCTTTCCATACCTATTCCCCTTTACTTTTTTATCAGCTGCACATTCTTTTCCACGCCGCTACAGCAGCAGGTCTGTTTTTATGAACAGAATCTTTAACCTTTTTGCCATACTGATCGCATACAACTAGTCGAGCTGTTCCGTCTTGTTTATCTGTAATGCTGGCAGTAACACCAAAATCTTTATGGTATGTTTTCATACCTAAGCCCTCTTAATGTTTAATCTGTTCCTTATCGTCCATAATATCTGCCATATACTTTCAAAACGTTTTTGATAATGTTAAAATATAATTATATGAATCAAAAATATCAAAGGAGTATTATATGAGTTACGGAACCATGACTTGCCCATTTTGTAATGCAACAGTATTATCTAATACTATTCGAAGATACTTTTCAGCTCATGGCACTAGTGAAGAACCATCCCTTAATGATGCTTGCGAATTACTAGTATCTGGAACATTTTGTCCCAATTGTCGTAAAACTATATTTATCGCCCAATACACCGGACTTGAAATGCCTGCAAATACTATTATTCCAATTTATCCATTATCACCAGCACGGCAATTTCCTGATTATATACCAGAATCTATACGCCAAGATTACGAAGAAGCATATTCCATACTTTCACTAAGTCCGAAGGCTTCTGCAACATTATCTCGACGTTGCTTACAGGGAATGATAAGAGATTTTTGGAAAATATCCGAAAGAACTCTTTTCGAAGAAATTACTGCGCTTAAAGATAAAATACCAGCTTCACAGTATCAAGCTATTAACGCCTTACGTCAACTTGGAAATATTGGCGCGCATATGGAAAAAGATACTAATTTAATTATTGATATAGAACCTCAAGAGGCTCAGTATCTTCTCAAATTAATTGAACTCTTACTTCAGCAATGGTATGTCGAAAGGCATGAACAAGAAAAACTATATGCAGATATAGTTGATACTAACACCATTAAACAATCTTGCCGTAACGACTAATAGGATCACTAACAGCCAGCAATTCACCTTCAAAGCTCCAATATTGAACAATTTTTCTTATAGGATCTTCATTCCTACCACTTCCAACTACTGATTCTGTTACGATAACTTTAATGACAGCTGCTTTGCATACACATTCTTTATTACTGTCCCGCTTTTGCGGGGCTTTTTCTTTTTCCATACCTATGCCCCCTTTGCTGATTCATTAGACTTTTTAAAAAGGTCTTCCACTGGTATTCTGCTATTCAGAGCCTTTTTTATTGCAAAACTTTCATCTAGCGTAATAGACGTTTTCCCAGAAAGCTTTAATAATAATGTGTTATAAGCAATACCAGTTTTTTTCGATAAATCTTTTCTTGTCATTCGCATTTTAACCAATTCAACATCAATTTGCGGATACATATCACCACCACCTTAAAACGAAATATCGTGTTCATGTGGTAAATATAACACGATATTTCGTTGTTGTCAATCGCAAAATGACATTTTAATAATAATATTTCGTGTTTTAAACTTGTAATTTTGTGTTTTATGTGTTATCCTTTCACCAAGAGGTGAAATTTTTATGACTAGAGAAGAATTTATAAAACAACTAATAAAACAAAACGGCTATAACATAAAAAGTTTCGCCGCGGCTATAAGTATTCCTTATTCTACATTACTCTCAATGTTGAATAATTCAATAGGAGGTGCTTCAGTAGAAAGTGCTATTAAAATTTGTGAGAAATTAAACATCCCTGTAGAAATATTGAAAAAGGAAAATTTCTCTAATACTACTAAAATATTAGAAAAAGAAAAGTTAAATACTCATGAAAAAGAATTTATAAAAAAATATCGCCAACTTACTGCGGAGCAGCAAGGGGCGATAGAAAACAACATTGACTATTTTATTCAAGTAAACACGAAAGATGAAACAACGGAAAACGGCGAAGACCCGTTCGAAAACAAGGTCGGGTAATATATGTTGATTTCAGTTCTGATCGTCACAGTGACGATTAAATAAATATTAAAGTCCCGGGGAGAGTGTTTAGTGATGAAAAAAATTTTATTCGCAATACTTATGATTTTAATAATTTCTACTACATCTGGATGCGGTTCTAATGACACAAAAAACGCTGATCAAAATAAACTGAACGTATCCCAATCAACTAATAATTCGGAAGAAAAAATTAAAGTAACAAAAATAGTTTCTAATTCTAATCTTATCGCTAAAGCAATGAATATAGACAACGAAAAAGCAGTGGAAATTGACGGTATTTTATCTGCCATCGGGCTTGAAAAAATAACTTCTATGTACAAAATGACAGATACCGCTTATCAAATAACTGCTCCACCATTATCAAATCAAAAAGTAGATGTTATTTTAGTTATGTATGTTAAACCAAATAATTCTATTGATAAAATTGTATTCAGGAATAACAAGTTATATGAATCTGGCAATATTTTAAACACTCTCACTGGTACTATTTTATCTGACAACGAACGAAATATTGCAATGAGAGAAGCCGAAAGAGCAGTAAAATCTATTTTAAAAGACCCTGCTTCTGCAAAGTTCAGCGGCAATTATTGGGTAACCAAAAATAATAATATTATTCGTGTTGTTGGTACAGTACATGCAAAGAATAGTTTGAACGCTGTCGTTTTAAGTAAATTTTTTGTAGATATGGACAGTAAATATAAAGTAATTGCTGTAAAAGCAGAATCATTGTAAAAAACAAAATATTTTATATAGAAAGAAGGTTTCTAATTTGTTAGACGGTATGAGCGGAATCGAAATTTCTGATGTTTTTGGTCTTTCTAAACCTTTATCAAAATTAATTAATGTTGCTTCAGCTGCCTGCGGAAAGGTTTATGAACCATTACATATAAAAAAATTGGCCGACGCAAAAGCATACGAAATAAAAAAAATATCTGAAGCAATAGAATCAACAACAAATCTCGCCTCACACTATGCCGACGGTCAAGTAAATGTTGCCAATCAAATTCCACTTACTTTAGAAGAAAGAGCCAAAAACCGAGTAACTTTCCAAGAAATACAAAAGCAACAAAATGTTGAAGCAGTAGTTGTCAATGCCTATAAAGAATTAGAAAATGAATCTGAGGTAAGTCCAGAACCAGTCAATAAAGACTGGATACTGCGCTTTTTTAATTCTATAGAAGATATCAGCGATAAAGATATGCAAGAACTTTGGGGGAAAGTATTAGCCGGTGAAATCAAAAAGCCAATGTCATATTCGCTAAGAACACTAGAAAAATTACGTAACTTATCAAAAAACGAAGCCTTTTTATTTCAAAAAGTCTACAAAAACTCATTCACTATAAAAGGAGGGGATTATGCTCTATTGCGCGACACTTCTGTGTTAGCATCGCATCAAATTTCATATGAAAATTTATTGACATTGTCTGATTGCGGTTTATTAAATATCGCTAACTATATAGAATACACAGCAAGATTGTCAACTCGGGGAGCTATAGTCACCGCCAATAAAAACTATACTATAATTGGTACTTCATTTGATAATAATTCTGAAATCAAAATTCCTGTTTATCCATTTACATTAACCGGCAATGAAATTTCACAAATTATATATAATACTTCTGATAAAATCACACCTACTATGCTTATTTCTGTAACCGATAAATTGAGAAACTCCTATAAAAACTTCGGATTCCATGTATTTAAAATAGATAAATATTTCGATAATAAGAGGGGTATAACCATTGGTGAAGAGATATACTAATTTTATTATATAAAAACAAAATAGCCGCCCGGTGTTGGCGCACCGAACGGCTCTGTAATAACCCCACCCGCAAAAGTAAGGCTGATTACGCTAATATTATAACATATTGCAACCAGCCTTTACTACTGTATACACAATTTTAAAGAAAGGCTGGTTTTTTATATGAAAAAAAGACGATCAAACGGCGAAGGCGGTCTATCATGGGACAAGGAACGCCAAAAATGGTGCGGTACACTACGCGATACTAATGGTAAGCCGCATAAGTTCAGGCATGTTGATAAAGTAGAAGTAATCAACTGGCTCAACAAAATGCGCCTTGTGTACAGCAGTTTAAATCCGCTCTACAGCTATGATACTACTTTGCAGGATTTCGCCTTTGCCTTTATAAAAAATAAGGCTTCTAATCCTAAAATAGCTGAAAGTACTGTTAATTATTACACCTACCTCGCTTCAAAGCTTTATCCGCTGGCAAACGAAGTGATGAATAAAATCACGCCTGAAGATATCAATGCTTTTATTGCAGAAGCTGATCTGTCAGCTTCCAATAAAGCAAAGGTATATAAATTCTTAAAAATCCTATTTGGAGCGGCAAGGAAAAATAACCTTATTCTTGAAAATCCAATGGATATAGCCATTGTTCCTGAGTATGAACCAGAATACGATGAACCATTTACACCGGAAGAAATAAAACTTATTATCACTAAATTAAAAAATACTCCTAAATTTTTACGCTATTATGCCCTCTGTTCACTTGAAAGTGTTATAGGCGCACGTATAGGTGAAATTTTGGGAATCGAGCGCAGTACATTAAACTTTGAAAAAAATTACTGCAAAATAAAAGATGCAGTAAAAGCTGATATAAACGGCCGAACCTATGTGGGAAAAACCAAAACCAAAGCTTCTATTAGAATACAATATTTTGATGCCGGTATAGGTAAAATCCTGCAAGACTACCTGGCAGCGTGCAATGTAGATAGTAAATATTTATTCTGCACAGCCAACGGAACGCCTATCAGCGTCCGTAATATGCAAAGAGCATGGAAGATGATTTTAAAGCATGCTAACGTGCGTTACCGCAGCTTCCACTACCTGCGCCACAGCTTTATAACAGAAATGTTTATTCAAGGCTATGCTGCAGCAGACATTGCCGCTGTAGTAGGTCACAGCCGTTTAGAAACAACCAACAAATATGCCCTGCGCCGGCAGGACAAAGTTTTAGAGATTGCCAAAACAGCCGCCAACATTTATAATATTGCTTAGAAAGAAAGCACCGTTTTTATAAACGGTGCTTCTGTAATTATGGGGAACAGTTGGGGAACTTATACCCCAAAATACTGTCTTTTTAGCCAAAATTTCGGTATTACCACACTCAGACAACAGATCACATAAAATACCGTAATCGCTGTATTTATGCGCTTACAGGGCATTTTTTACGCAAGATTTTATTTTAAAACCCTTGCCTACGAATCAAAAGGTCGCAGGTTCGAATCCTGCCGGGGCCACCATTGCCATTGACGCATTCCTTTCCGGAATGCGTTTTTTTATTGCCTTCTGGCACCGACATGCCTGTCCAATACCAGCAACTTTCCCGCTCCCATTTTTGCTTTTCTTTAATATTTTTAATATTAAAGCTTGAAAATAATGCTATAATAAAATTAAATATCTATTTTATCCTAAAGACTGGACCGTAAATAAGCGGAGGGCATTATGTTGAATATACCTCAGGAAAAACTTACAGCAATAAAAAATTTTGCACACCAATATATCTTTAAGCTGCTTTGTCAGCAGGACATTCCCTTTATCCTCGCTCATCTCGACCCGCAGCTAATCGGTATCGGTGCCGCTGAGCACAATTATTATGATACACCACAGGCAGCCAAAGATTTTATTCTTTCACTGGAAGGGCAGATTCCCGCCTGTGAATTATTGAATGAAGAATGGACTATCCTCCCGCTGGCACAAGGCCTCTATCTTGCCCAAGGGCGTCATTATCTTACCTCCGACGAGGATCAGCAGTTGCTCGTTCAGACACATCAGCGGGCAACGATCGTCATACGCGATCTGGGCAGTGATTTCAGCTATGTCTACATCAATCTTTCCCATCCCTATCAGGAATTGCAGGGTACAGAAAACTTTCCTTTTCAGGTAGGCTCGCAGACTTATAAATATATGGAAGCAGAGCTTAACAAAGCCAAAGAACAACTGCAGCAAAAGCAGCAGCAAATGGAAGTCGTACTGCATTCTGTCAACGGCGGCGTCAAATCCAGCAATGACGACGATACCTATTCTTATGCCTATATCAGCGAAGAGCTGCCTGGTATGTTTGGTTATACTATGGAAGAATTCAAAAAATTTACCGGCAACAACGCTATGGGAATGGTCTATCCGCCGGATCTGCCCAGGGCTTTGGCTGACTGCAACGAATGTTTTAAGGACGGAAATCCTACTTACTCGACAAAATACCGCGTGCCCTGTAAAGACGGCAGCCTGAAATGGGTCATGGACAGCGGCCGTAAAACAAAAACTCCTGAGGGCAATACGATCATCAACAGTATTTATCTGGATATAACAAAAGATGAAGAAGCCCGCCAAAGCGAGCTGAATCACGAACGCCGCACCAAACAGCAGTATTATGACCTGCTTTCAAGCATCAACTCTAATTACTATTTCATATATCTTGTTAATCTTGAAGACGGTTCCGGTATCCCTCTGCGCCTGCCGGAAACAGAGTGCGCTGTTTTTACAAGCTACAGTACCAACGGCCTGTATGATATCGAACCGCTGGTGCGCAGCCATTTTCATCCTGATGACAGCGCCAAGATTCTAGAACATTTCTCTCTGTCCGGTCTGCGCAGGCAAAAAAAGGACCGTCATATCGATTTTGCCCTGGAATGCCGCAGCCGCCTTTTTGGTTCCGAATATCGCTGGACCGCCTTTAATTCGACCTTGCTGGCTC
>OGXA01000190.1_pt1 | contig 54760 bp, 44 predicted proteins | sample 1576171 | NCBI WGS metagenome assembly OGXA01 (sample SAMEA3541587, study PRJEB24748) | human gut metagenome | biome: human gut; feature: human-associated habitat; material: faeces | place: China | collected 2012 | reverse complement strand
TTTTATTGGGTAAACCATAATATAAATAAGTTACTTTTTCATTATGTAAACCAATTTACGGATATATATTATTTTTTCGATATATTCCGTAAAAAATATAATTATTTTCATTGAATTAGTTTTGTGCCATGGCAGATGTGTCCTTACTTATATGGTACACTTTTATTTGAAAAATTTACGGAACAATCTAAACTAACTTCGGAGTTAAAACTCCACTCAAACACTATTGCAAATATTACTTATATAAACACTTTTAATAACAAAATACAGAATAAAGAATCATTAAGAGCATTAAAAAGAGACTTAAAATATCCGGCAAATTTGTCTTTTGCAAGTCATCCGTATTTTTTTAAGTCTCTTTTATACATACTTTAATTCTTTGAATTAATAAAACTTTTTAGTTTCTTTTATGTACTATCGTTCTTTGAATTAATAAAACTTTTTTAGTTTCTTTTTATGTACTATCGTTCTCTCAATTATTAAAACTTTTTTAGTTTCTTTATACTTTTATGCACATTATTGCTTTCCATTTAACAATTTAACAATGCTTTTTAATTTGTTAAACTATCCTACTGTTCACTAATATCTTTAATTTTTTCTTCATCCCAGAATTCAAATCCTTCAGATTCAAGAACCTTTGTAGCTACATTTACATTTTTTGTCTTAATAACTGCTGCTGCGTTGATTCCACTTGAAAATGCATACATATATTCTACATTTACATTAGCATCTGCAAGAACCTTTAAAGTCTTTGCAAGTGAACCTGCTTTATGAGGAACGCTTACACAAAGTACCTCTGTTAATTTTGCAGAAAAATCTGCATTCTTTAAAATTTCTCTAGCCTTTTCAGGTTCTGGAACAATCATTCTTAATATTCCGAAATCAGCTGATTCCGCTAAGGCTGCTACAATAATGTTAACATCATTGTCTGCCAAAGTCTTTAATACATCATTTAAATGTCCTTCTTTATTTTCAAGGAACACTGTCAACTGTTTTAATGCCATAAAATTACCTCCTATAAATTACGATTTCGATTAAGATTACGATTATTTATAATAAAAACTTATTATTTATTATTATAAATATCCGTTATCTCCTGCTATTACAAATTACGATTATAAATATCCGTTATCTCCTGCTATTACAAATTACGATTATCAATTACTCGTACTGCTTTACCTTCACTTCTCTGAATTGTCTTAGGTTCTACTAATTTAATTTCAGCAGATATACCTAAAGCCTGTTTTAATTTAGCTCCAACCTTCTTCTTCAAATCATTTAACTTGCTAATTTCATCTGAGAAGAGATTCTCATTTACTTCAACCATTACTGTTAGTTTATCTGTATTATTTTCACGGTCTACAATCATCATATAATGGTTAGAAATATCTCCACCCATTGATAAAAGTGCTGTTTCAACCTGTGTTGGGAATACATTTACACCACGAATAACCTTCATGTCATCTGTACGTCCTTTGAATTTAGAAATTCTAGGTGTTGTTCTTCCACATTCACATGTAGAATGGTCAATGCTTGTTAAATCTTTAGTTCTATATCTAAGTAACGGCATACCTTCCTTTACTAAAGTAGTAAATACAAGTTCACCTAAATTATTGTCTCCTACCGATTCATTTGTAACAGGATCAAGTACTTCCGGATAGAAGAAGTCATGGTTAATATGTAATCCATTGTGTTGTTTACAATCCATTGCAACACCTGGTCCTGTAATTTCACATAATCCGTAAATATCAAAACATTCAATATGTAAAATGTCTTCAATTTTCTTTCTCATTTCTTCTGTCCAAGGCTCTGCTCCATGAATTCCGACTTTTAATTTCATATCATCAACCTTGCCCATCTCTGTAATTGTTTCTGCAAGATGCAAAGCATATGATGGTGTACATGTAAGAGCTGTTGCGCCAAAATCTTCCATACACATAATCTGTCTCTGTGTATTTCCTGCAGACATAGGAACCGTCATAGCGCCAATTCTTCTTGCACCAAAATCCATTCCAAGTCCACCTGTAAACAAACCATAACCATAGCATACATGAATTACATCTTCCTTTGTAAGTCCTGCCATTGTCATACATCTTCCTACACATTCTGCCCATACATCAATGTCCTTCTGTGTATATGGCACTATAGTAAGCTTACCTGTTGTTCCTGAAGTTCCCTGTACACGTACAATTTCTGACTGCGGTACTGCTCTAAGTCCGAATGGATAATTATTTCTCAAATCTTCCTTTGTGGTAAATGGAAGTTTAACAATATCTTCAATTCCTTTAATATCACCGGGTTCTACACCTAATTCTTTCATCTTCTTTGTGTAGAATGGTACATTGTTATAAACTCTGTTTACTAAATCAACAAGTCTCTCTCCCTGAAGTGCTGCCATCTCGTCCCGGCTCATACACTCATGCTTTGAGTCTAAAATCATTTCCTTTACGCTCATTATGTTATCTCCTTATGTAATAAATTTTAGCAGTATTTACGCTAACACTTTAAACTGATAAACTCTATTATACTAAAAACAATTGACTATAACAATGTAAAACTTGTTAATCTGCATAATTTCGTTACTTTTTTTGCAAATTTATTGGTGTGTTTGAACGTTATTTACAATCACAATTCCTACACATACAAACATCAGTGCTACAATAACCTGTCCACCTATTTGGCTGCTTTCTCCCGGTAAAAATAAAGCTGAAAGAATAACTCCAAAAACAGGATTCATAAATTTGTATACAGAAACTTTTGATACCGTATTAAATTTTAATAATATACTCCATATTGTATATGCTGTCGCCGAAATAAATGCCATGTAAATAATCATTATAACAACATTAGGAGTTGAAATAACTACATTTCCGCCAAGCAGTTTGCCAATCACAGCCAAAATTACTCCACCTGAAAAAAACTGATATCCACTAAGCATTACAACATCAGCGTCATTTGAAAATTTCTTAATAAATGAAGATGAAAATGCGGACGAAATCGCTGCAAGAAATATAAATCCTTCTCCCATAAATGACCATTGTCCGCCACCGTTTATTCCTGTTATATTTACAATTAAAACTCCTGCAAATCCAATCAACGTACCTATTATCTTAGTTGCATTCAATTTTTCCTGATGAAAAATAAAAGCCGCTACCACAATTGCTAAAAATACACCTGAACCTGTAATAATAGAACTACGTACTCCTGTCGTATGCGCCATTCCTATATAAAAGAACAGGTACTGTCCTGATGTCTGGAATATACTGAGCGTAAAAATGTATCCTGGTTTCTTTGGAAGAATTACTTTTCTTCGTATTATGCTGTTAGTTACAATTACTAAAATACCGGCTAATGCAAATCTTATACCCGCAAATAATATTTGTGAGGCATATTCTCCTGATTTAATATCAAGCATTCTGTAGCCTGTTTTTATACATGGAAATGCACTGCCCCAAAGGAAACAGCACACCATTGCAAGAAGACATACCACCCATGTTTTCTTGAGTAATTTATCTTTAGATTTATTCTTTGTGATTGTATTTCGATCTTCATCATTTAATTTTATAGCATTTTCATTGTCATCATCCAAAATAGTATCACGTCTTTTCTCCATACTATTCAATTCTCTATTTACACTCATATTATTTTCCTACTTCCATTATTGTGCACACAATAGTATCTTTGTGTTTATTTAAATATGTGTAAAACGCCCTTTTCATTTTTATATTATTATTTTCATCCATTATTGAATAAATTTTCTGATATGTATTATTATTTTCAAGTTGTTCTTTTACATAATCAAGATTCAATTCTTTAGCTGTTTGTTCAGGATTTTCATCCATACAATAAGTTTTCATATAGTTTTCAACACCCAATTTAAATCCTACTTTATTTTGTTCCTCTATAACTTTTGATATGCCTTCTTTATAAACTACAGGTTCACCTGTAAATGCATTAATTGTAAATATTTCCTCATACTCATTTGCCGCCAAAGTATTTACTATATCTACTGCGATTCTTACTTTTTTCCGGCGTTCCATATCCTCATTTACATCAGCTATAATTGCTAATGTCTTCATTTTATTTCCATCTATGTCATACTCTGAAACAACCGTTATTTTGCTCCAGCTATAAGTACCATCAATAAGTTTAAGTCTTACAATGCATTCCATTTTACCTGGTGTCAAAATACAATTTGATACAAATTTTTTCATTTTTTCTACATCATCCGGATGAGTGTAGCCAATAATCGATTTTTTCTTAAAAATACGGTCCTGATTGCCCTCACTCATTTTATATTTCTTATATGACTCTGTCGAATAAAATGTATTATTATAATAATCCCATTCTATTATTGCTAAATCCGTCTGCTCAATTACTTTCTGAAATCTATCTTTTTCAATCTCAATCTGCCGGCTTATCTCTATACTTTTAGTAATATTTGTGGCTACAGATACGATTATATATTCTCCTTCATTGCAAATAGCTGCAAATCTTTTTCTTACCCATATCACCTTTCCATCATACCTTTCAAACTGATATATGATTTCCTGAGTCTCACCTGTAAGCATCGATTTTTCAACACATTTTTCATATTTAACCACCTTATTTTCAGGCTTTATTCTCTTTTTAATATCAGCTTCTTTATATTCATATCCATCCCTGTCCTCACCTATATTTTCGTAGAACATATCATTTGCAAATATAAGTTCTTCTTTCCCTTCTTTATACAACACAATTACCAGACTACTCCTTATAGCACTATCAATACATTGACTCAATCTTGCATAAACCGATTCTCTGTCCCATGATAATCCACCAAGTAAATCTTTTATTACTTCAAATGCTCCTTCCATTTAATCCTCCCAATATTTTTCAGTCATTTCTTATTACTATCCATCAGTATTTATACTGATTACTAAGTTTTTCTATCATATTTTTCATACCATCTACAACTTCCTGCGGTCCAAGTATCTTAACCTTATCTTCAAATCCCGCTACCCAGCTGTAAAACATTGAACTTACAGACACATCCACATTAATTGTAAATTTATCATCTTTCTTTGGAATTATCATTACATCTGTACCAAATCTGTCTACCACTACTCCTACTAAACTGTTATCAAATTCCATCTGTACATTCTTAATATTTCCGGTAAACATTCCAAATGTCTGCTTTGTATATTTTGCAGCATCAAATTTTTCAAATTCTTTTTTGCCGTCTCTTTCTTTATTTAAAATTTTAATATCCTTCATTTTGTCCACACGATAATGTCTTATACTCTGTTTTGCTGAATCAAATGCTACCATATAGTAATTTTCATCATCCCAAGACAAAGCCCACGGACTTATATCCGTTTTATTTCCGTCATTTCTTATAACAAGTTCTTTTTTTGTGTTCCACATATAATAATCAAATGCAATCTGTTTATTTTCATATATTGCATCATGAATGGCGTCTATATTGTAGTAACCACTTTTTGAAATAGCTTTCACACGATTTGCCACATAAACCTGACGTTGCAGTTTCTTAGCTTCATATTTACTTGTAAATCCTTCTAATTTCTTAATAAGCTCTTCACTATCTTTTTTTGATATGAATTTTGACGCCTGCACTACATCTACTAACATTTTTAATTCAGAAACATCAAATTTTCTTGTTACTGTTTTATATACTGTTTCCCTATTTAATTTTTCAGTTACTATTTCATATCCTACAGTTCCAAGTTGTTCTATATCGTCGTATATTGATTTTCGTTCAGCTTTGATGCCATTATCATCTAGCTTCTTTATTATCTCACTCATGGTTATTCCATGTTCTTCATCCGTATATTCATCAAAAATCTGTATAAGATATAACAGTTTTAACTTCTGTTTGCTATTTCTCATATTCTCCTGCCCTTTCACAAAATTTATCAATCATTAAAAAAAACTGCCGCACCAAGACCTTGAAATAAATAAAAATATCGTAGTTTTGTCATATCATTAACACTCAAATGATTTTACTTAACTAAATATATATTCCAACGTCTTAATGTAACAGTTTCATATTAAAAGCTTCGTATATTATCTTTTTCTTCTTCTCCGGTATTTTCGATTTTCTTAATTACAACAAAATAACTTACATTGTCATTAACTTTCACTTCCACTCTGTCTCCAACTTTATGTCCCATAAGTGCTCTTCCGATAGGCGATTCATTACTGATTCGTCCACTCATGGAATCACCTCTCATTGTACTTACTATTTTGTAAGTAAGGACTTCATCATCTTCTTCAAAATAAATGTCCACAGTTTTATTCAAACCTACTTCATCTTCTTTAGAATCATCTGAAATAATAGTTGCAGTTTTAAGAAGTTTCTCTAAATATCGAATTCTGCTTTCATTTTTATTTTTAAATTGTTTTGCTGCCTTATATTCAAAATTCTCGCTCAAATCTCCCTGTGCCCTCGCAACCTTAACATCTTCAAGCGCTTCCTTTCGAACTACGATTTTTCTATGTTCTATTTCTTCTTTTATTTTTTCAATATCACTTTGTGTTAACTGCATAACTCTACCTTCTATCTGTCCTCAACTTCTATATAATCATTAAAAGCACAGTTGCTTACATAAGCAGGTCTCATAATCTTATCAGCATTAATTATTTCTTCGATACGATGTGCACTCCATCCTACAATTCTTGCAATTGCAAATATTGGTGTATATAATTCTTTAGGAATATCCAACATGCTATATACAAGTCCGCTGTAGAAATCGACATTTGCACTAACTCCCTTATAAATATGACGTTCCTCGCCAATTACTTCAGGTGCTAATCTTTCAATCATACTATATAACTTAAAGTCTTTCTGTCTATGCTTTTCTTCTGCAAGCTGTTCAACAAATCTTTTAAACACTTCTGCTCTAGGATCAGAAACAGAATAAACCGCATGACCCATTCCATATATAAGACCTTTTTTGTCAAATGCTTCTTTATTTAATATTTTTCTTAAATACTCTTTAATCTCATGTTCGTCATCATAATGTTTGCAATTATGCTTAATATCCTGGAACATATCAACAACCTTTACATTTGCACCACCATGTCTTGGTCCCTTCAAAGAACAAAGAGCTGCTGCAATTGTTGCGTATGTATCTGAACCTGATGAAGTAACAACTCTCGTTGTGAAAGTCGAGTTATTTCCACCGCCATGTTCCATATGTAAAACTAAAGCTAAATCAAGAACCTTAGCCTCTAAATGTGTATATTTCTTATCAGGTCTAAGCATTCTTAAAAGATTTTCTGCTGTAGAAAGTCCCGGAAGCGGTCTGTGAATGTACATACTCTTTCCACAATGATAGTGATTATATGCATGATATCCATACACAGCCATCATCGGAAATGTACTAATAAGTTTGACGCTCTGCTGAATTACATTTTCCACTGATGTATCGGATGCATTCTTATCATAAGATGCTAATGTAAGTATACTCTTTGTCAAAGAATTCATAATATCAGCACTTGGCGCTTTCATAATTACATCCCTTACAAAGTTTGTAGGTAATTTTCTTTGTGCTGAAAGCATTTTGCTAAAATCTTCTATTTCATCTTTTTTAGGTAATTTACCAAAAAGCAATAAATAAGCTGTCTCTTCAAATCCGAATCTGTCTTCTGAAATAAATCCGTTTACAAGGTCCTTTATATTATAACCTCTATAAAATAATCTACCTGGGCATGGAACTGATTTTCCATCAATTATCTGTGTAGATTCAACACGTGAAATATTTGTAATTCCTGTAAGAACACCTTTTCCATTTATATCTCTAAGGCCTCTTTTTACACCGTATTCTGCAAATAAATTCTGCTCAACTGTATCATTTTCCCCACACATTTTTGCGTACTTATCTGTAAGTGCTTTCATGTCTTCTTTGTTTAATGTCATATATTGTACACTCCTTTTCTTACTAACTTTCTAACTACTTCAAATCTCGCCTTTCATATATTCTTTAATATACTAATTTAACTGCATTGTGGATGACTCTGAATTTCATGTTCTTTCTGCCATCCTCTTTTTCTCCATCCAGTGACCAGTCAATATCACTACTGTCTGAAATTTTAAGTTTTGAAACTTTTAATAATCTGATATGTTTATCATATATCTGATTTGTAAGTTCATTTATAATTATTCCAAGTTCGATTAAATCCTTCGGATATTTAATTAGCAATAACTCAAATAATCCATCTGCAAAATCAACTTTTCCTTCATCAATTGTCATTACACCGCCAATTGATGTGGCATTACAAATAGCCACAAATATGTATTCGCCTTCGATTACTTCATCTTCATTTTCAATCTTTAATTTCATTCGCTTAACCTGAGTTAAATCCTTAACTCCCTCTAAAACGTAAGCAAAATGTCCAAGCAGATTTTTAATATTCTGTGGTGCTGAATATGAGGCTTTTGTAAATATTCCTGCCGATGCCGTATAGACAAAATATCTGTCATTAAATTTTCCAATATCTATATATTTTGCTTTATGAGTCATCATATGCTTTGCTGCCTCAACAGGGTCTGATGGCAAATTAAGACTGTTTGCAAAATCATTTGTTGAACCCGCCGGTATATATCCTAACGGTTTTTTAAGTCTGGCTGAACGCATTCCCGCCATAACTTCGTTTAATGTACCATCTCCACCCATGCAGGCAATCATATCAACCTGACTACCGAGAGCTTTCACAATCTCTGTAGCATGCTTTTCTCTTCTTGTAAATTTTATTAACACTTCATAACCATAGTCATTAAAAATATTAATAACATCTACCAGTATATCTTCTCTCTTCTTCTGACCTGCCTTAGGATTTACTATAAATAATAACTTCTTATATTGTTCTACAATTTCTTTCTTTTCTTCAGTAACAGTCGTTTCTTTTATATCATCCATAACCATCCTCCTGAAAAACTTCTAAATTCTATATATTTTTTGCCATGCTGTAATCATATCTGATTTTCTTAATCTGTTCATAACAAAAATCTGCTATCTAATAATTTCCAATAATAAACACCATGTCTATTATTATAAAATTAATAATTTAACAATTTATGAATATTTTGTAAAACCACCGTATTTTGTAAAATTTAAGTAAAATTCTTCAACGCTGTATTTCGATTTACTAAATTGTGGCATTAATAAACTTTATACAAATCCTTTATACTTTGACTATTGTACTTTATCTAATTTGACCTTTTCCGTATATTTTATATTTAAATGACTGCAGTTCAGGCAGCCCTATAGGTCCTCTTGCATGAAGCTTTTGAGTTGAAATTCCAATTTCAGCTCCAAATCCAAATTCTCCACCATCTGTAAATCTTGTACTTGCATTTACATAAACAGCCGCTGAATCTACTTCATTTAAGAACTTCTCTGCTGTTTCTTTATTCTCAGTAACGATACATTCACTATGATGTGTGCTGTATTTGTAAATATGGTCAATTGCCTCATCTACATTATTTACAATCTTTACTGACATTTTATAATCAAGATATTCTGTGCCCCAGTCATCATCTGTAGCTTCTTTTATATCAGGAGCAATTGTTCTTGAATCTTTATCACCTATCAAAACAACATCCTTTGTATCAAGTCTCTGTTTAATTCTTGTAAGAGCTTCCTTTGCAATATCCTTATGTATCAAAAGACTTTCTGCAGCATTGCAAACCGATGGTCGCTGAGTTTTTGCATTAAACACTATATCTACTGCCTTATCTAAATCTGCATCTTTATCAACATAAATATGGCAGTTACCAACTCCGGTTTCTATTACAGGAACCGTTGCATTTCTAACTACTGCCTGAATAAGACCTGCACCACCTCTTGGGATTAGCACATCAACGTATTTGTTCATTGTCATTAACGCTGTAGCACTTTCTCTGCTTGTATCTTCAACTAACTGAATTACGTCTTCATTCATGCCTACGCTTTTAACCGCATCACGCATAGCTGATGTAATCATCTTATTTGAATTGATGGCTTCTTTTCCTCCACGAAGAATTACTGTATTTCCAGACTTAAGGCAAAGAGCTGCAGCATCACTTGTTACATTTGGTCTTGCCTCAAATATTACAGCTATTACTCCTAAAGGAACTGAAACCTTTTCTATTTTAAGACCATTAGGTCTTACTGTCGTATTTAAAATTTTACCAACCGGGTCAGGAAGTTTTACTATATCTTCTACGCCCTTTGCCATTCCTTTTATTCTGTCGGCATTAAGCATAAGTCTGTCAAGAATTCCATCTGACAAACCGTTTTTCTTTCCATTTTCCAAATCAATTGCATTAGCTTCTACGATTTTTTCTGTATTATCAATCAAAGCTTTAGCAATTGCAGTAAGAATTTTATTTTTTTCTTCTGTTGTGGCAACACTAAGTTTACGCTCAGCTTCTTTTGCCTTTACACCCAATTCTTCCAACATACCTTAGTCCTCCATATATTATTGATAAGTTTATGTAAGGCAAATGCTTTCCATAAACTATGTATCATTAATGATTTATTTGTAATTCATTTTTATTTAAAATTTATTTTTCATCTGGAATTTATTTCTTTTTCTTAGCAACGAAGAAAGTTCCAACCTGATGTCCTTCTAATACCTTATAAATGTTATCTGCATCAAATCCGTTAATTATAATTGTATCAATGCCGGCTTCTGTTGCAATCTGTGCTGCAATAAGTTTAGTAATCATTCCACCTGTTCCAAACTTAGAGCCTTTTCCTCCTGCTATTTCAAATAATCCTTCTGTAATTTCTTCCACCACAGGAATAATTCTTGCATCTTCATTTTCATTAGGATTATCATCATACAATCCATCTATATCTGTTAATATTAATAACGCATCTGCTTTAACTAATTTAGCAACAATGGCTGAAAGACTGTCATTATCACCGTACACAATTTCTTCTACTGCTACTGCATCGTTTTCATTAATAATCGGAATTGCTCCATATTCAAATGTCTTTTCAAATGCATTTATCAAATTGTTATGACATTCTTCATGCTCAACGTCTCTCTTTGTAATAAGGAACTGACCTGTTGCATGACCAAATTCGCCAAACATCTTGTCATACATAAACATTAATTCACATTGTCCTACAGTAGCTGCTGCCTGCTTTCCTGCTGTATCTGTCGGTCTGTCCTTTAATCCTAATTTTCCTACGCCTACACCAATCGCTCCTGAAGTTACAAGTGCCACCTCAATACCAGAATTTACAATATCCGAAATCACCGCAACTAACGCTTTCATTCTTCTGATATTTGTCTTACCTGTTGAATGAGTTAATGTTGATGTTCCCACTTTAATTACAATTCTTTTTGCGTCCTTTAATGTTGCCATTTCTCTTCTCCCATTGTTTTATGTTTCTTCATATTTTCGCATATGTTGTTTATTTTACCACAAATTAGGGATAAATAGAAGATTTCAGGGGGTTTTCTTTATTATTTTATATATTAAAAAAAATGGCAAAGCCTCTTTCTGAGACTTTGCCACTTAGTTTTAACTCTAAATCTTAATATAAATCTGACCAAATAAGATTTCCTTCTGCATCTACATCACTATTAGCAGAATCACCAACTCCATTTATTCCACTTGTTGTTATTACGTCCTTTGTATCAAATTCTATTATTTCCATTTCAGGACTTGTATATAATTTTCTCATTTAATGCCTCCCATTAATTACTGTTCTGTAGATGTTTCTGTTCCTGCAAATTCATCTACAATTAATTTATTTGCTTCAGATAAAGATTCATAGTAAGTTTTTCCTGTTGTTTCATTAACTCTTTTATCATTCTTTATTGCCTGAGCAACATGCTGTACAGTTCTTACTCCACTCATATCTGAATAAATATTCTTTACTGTTCCATCTGCATATTTAACAGCAACATAAGATCTTGCAATAAAGTTTGTTGTGTAACTCTTGATGCCTACAACAGAGCCATAATATACTCCTGTCTGTCCATTATACCAACCATTATTCTTAATCTGTATTAAATCTTTTCCTACTGTATAAACTGAATCTGACTCAATAGTTGGATTTCCTTTTTCTGTATTTAATTCACTTGTTGTAATTAATGTGCCTTCTTCTGAAATATACTTTTCAAAATCAGTTGTTGCAGTTCCTGCTTTAGTTGCTGTTATTGTAGTCTGGAATCTTAATCCCGGATTATCTTTTGAAAATCTGATTCCTGCTCTTGTATCCATTGTAGCCTTGATATCAACTGCTTCAAATGTTACATCTTTTGTTACTGTATATTTTGAGCCTGGTGCATAAAGTTCACCATTCAAATCATAACCTGTTGCGTCAGTTGGGAATGTGAATGTTCCACCTTTTACAACTTCTGTTTTAGATTCACCTATTGTGACTGTGTTTGCAGCAATTGTAAAATTAACTGTTGCTTTATCTGATTCAATATTATCCTTAACGGCTGTAACTGCCAACACATGCTCACCTGCTGTAAGATTGTTTCCTTTTATATATTCAGCAAGGCTATATGTATTTTCCTCTCTCTGTTCTCCTAATATTACATCATCAACATAAACATTATATTTAATTCCTTCTGCCTTTTGCCATACAAAATAATATGGTGCATTATCAGTTGATGCATTTGTTAATCCTTCCGGAGCACTTGGTTTTGATGGATCTACTGCTGAACTAGGACCTACAACCTTTAAAATAAATGTAAGTGCTGTACTACCTGTTAATGTAATTGTATGATACTCTGTTTTACCTTCTGGTGCATCTAATAAAGCAGCGTCCATATAAATACAGTCATTACCAATATACACCTTTGTACTTTTAGCATTCTTCGCATTAATATATTCAACGCCATCGATAATAACACTATCTGTATTTCCACGAACTAAACCAAATACAGTCTTTGAATTCATAATATCTGTAATGTTCCACTTAGCTGATGTGTCTGCAGCATAGCATCCATTCAATCCACTATTTGTTGAAATTTCTACTGTTTTATCTTTTGATACCTTAGAACCATTTGCTGTTGTTCCAACTAATTCTTCCCACTCTTTAACTGTAGAAGGCTCAATAGTATCCTGTGTTGCCGGAGCTGTTGCGTCGATTTCTAAAGTTGCTTCAACTTTTACGGCAAAAGTTTTCATTTTTTCTGTACTATTTTCTGTATATACTAATGTAACTACATTCTCTTTCTGATCAAATACACTTGTTGCTATTTCAGCACAATCACCTTGATGATTAAAATATATTGAAGGATTTTCATATTTTGTTCCATTTACCCAAATTGCTGTTATTGAATCATTTGGTGTAAACTTAAATACAAATGCTGATGCATCGCCAAGTTCACATTTAGTACGATCGCCATGATAAGCAGCATCTGAATGTGGTGCATATATTCCCCACCAAACTGCTGTCGATAAATCATGAGCACTATTTACATAATAAGTATTATCTGCAGTACCTTTTTTCACATCCAACTTAGTCCATGAAGAAGTATCAACTTTACTAATATCATTTTCTGCCGGTGCCTTTTCTGTTGTTGAATAAATAAGTTTAATTTCATTATTATTTATTTCTATAACATTGCCTTCAGAATCTAAAGCTTCAATTTTTATGGCATATGCATTATCTTCTTTCATATCATTCAATGTATACTTAAGTCCTGTAACTGTTTCTTTTTCTACCCCATCAATATATACTCGATATTGTTTTGCATAAGTGATTGCTTTCCATGTTATAATGCCAACCCCCTTAACAACCGAGCCACTGATTGCCGCATTAGTAGTCTTGGGACTTATAAATTTTTCTATGTCAGCAGTTGTAATTAGTGTATCTTCGTCGCCATAAGCTTCAACTGTAAATGTATATTCTTTATCTTCTTCATAATTAACTGTAATCTGCTTGGTAAACATGTCTGTTACAGTTGCTACTACATCTTGACCACTCTTTACCACATATTTCTTTGAACCTACTATCGCATTCCATTTTATTGTCATTGTCTTTGCATCTTCATTAAAAGATTTCTCTGGATTTAACTCTTTATTATCATATGCTATTGAATTGGATGTACCTTCTGCAACAACATTTGTTCCATTGACATATTTAACAACTATAACATACTGATTGCCATCATATACGTTAATTGTATTTGCCTTGTTTCGTACTACTGTATCAACTGCTGTTTGATTATTATATGTTGTCTTATCCTCATAAGCCTCAGAAAAAACATGTCCATTAGCTGCTACTGCATAATCATCAGATGAATATTCTCTTTCAATGTCGTCCGCTTTTCTTATATATATCCTAACATTAGTATAATCAGTTTTATATACTAAGCCATCCGGTATATTCCAACTTGCATCTATACCATTCTTATCTGCTCGTATTGCAATGCTATTAAATGTAACAGTTTTAACGTTCTGCCCATCATCTGCCATTACTGCCACTCCGGCGTTGTCATCTGCCTTTGTCACTATGTTGTTAACTGTAACTGATGTTGTCAGCATAGCCATCGACAATGTTACAGCCAATATTTTTTTCAAGTTCCTTTTCATTTTGTAACTCCCTTCTTTTCTTAGACCCCTCTGGTCCCTTTATATGTTATATTACATATGTATATTCTATCACTCCAATTTGGTAATAACAACCAACGTACAGCATAAAACTGCTTTTATTTTTGTGCAAAATTTCAATATTTTCATTTCATTTATTGTTATTTTGTTTTTTTATAAAACCCTTTATTTAACGGCTTTTTAAGCAATTTTCATATATAAAATCATTTTTCAAAAATTGTTTTATTGTTATTTTTTTAACAATGTTGCTTCAAAAAACTACTTATATACTTTCGACATGATTCTACTTACATAAAAAGAGCTATTGTGCAACTTTACTAGTTTTGCGCAATAGCTCTTGCATAACTTTATATTAAATATTTTATACTATTTTCTAAATATATTTCAAAACATGTGTTTACATCACTTTATAAACAATTTATGCTTTGTATTTTACTATCTTTCTTCTCTAAAATATGATAATCCAAGACTTGCAGGTGCCTGATTATCTTTGCTCTTACGCATACTTGAAATAATTAAAACAAGTATTGTAATTACATAAGGAATCATCTTTGCAAGGTCTGTGTTTACCTTTATACCAATTACTTTTGGAAGGAACTGATATGCCCAATAGCATAATCCAAATAAATATGAACCCCATATTGCATGAACCGGACGCCATCTGATAAATATTACCAATGCTACAGAAAGCCATGCAAGGCTTTCAATCGCTGTTCCTGATGCAGTAGCCCATGTTCCTTTACTGTAATCTAAAATGTAGTAAACGCCACCAAGACCTGTAATTCCTGAGCCAATACATGTTGCAAGATATTTATATTTTGTTACGTTAATTCCTGCTGCATCTGCTGTTGCCGGATTTTCACCTACTGCTCTAAGATTTAATCCTGTTCTTGTTTTTGTTAAAAACAATGTTGCACAGATGGCAACTATTAATGCAAGATACATCATAAATCCATATGAAAATAATATATCACCGACTACACCTAATTTATCACTTAAGAATGGTATTCTTGCTCTAAAAATCTTTGTAGCAAAATCAGCCTTTGTTGATACTGCTCCCTTTGGAATTACATATGTTCCAAAGAATTTTCCAAGACCAACACCAAATATTGTAAGTGTTAAACCCGTTACATTCTGATTTGCATGAAGAGTTGTTGTCAGGAAACTATAAATAAGTCCGCCTAATGCTGAAACTATAAATGCTGTTCCTAAAGCAACTAATATGCACATAAACGCATTGGGATTACCAACTGATGTTTCATAAATATAAGCTCCAACAAAACCGAAAGCTCCTCCCATACACATAATACCCGGTGTTCCCAAGTTAAGATTTCCTGCTTTTTCCGTAAGGGTTTCGCCAACAGCGCCAAATAATACTATTGAACCAAACACTACCGCAATATTAATCCATGATATTAAATTTGCCATCTGATTACGCCTCCTTACTTTCTTTTTTAGGGAAGTTTAATTTGTAATTAATGAAAAATTCACTTCCAATTATAAAGAATAATACAATACCAATTACAATCTTAGAAGCATTTGCATCAAATCCTACAAACGTATCTGCGATATGAGCTGTTCCTTTTTCAAGAAATACTATAAGTAACGCAATTGCTATCATTATTGCTGTGTTAAATTTTGCAAGCCACGCTACGATAATGGCCGTAAAACCATAACCACCTGCTGTTGAATCAGATGCAATTGAATGGTCCTGACCCGATACTGTTAAAAATCCACAGATACCACATACTGCACCTGAAATAAGCATTGTTCTGATAATTACTTTCTTAACATCAATTCCTGCATATCTCGCTGTATTTTCTGATTCACCTACTACTGCTATTTCATAACCATGTTTTGTCTTCTTTAAATAAATATACATTAATACGGTTATTATCAATACAACTGTTACAATTATGCTATTTGAACTTCCATTATATTCAGGAAGGTATCCTGCTTTTGTTCCCGGATTAAGCATTCCAAGAGAAGCCTTTGAGCCTTTCCATATGTTGTAATAATAATCAACTAACTGCATTGCAACGTAATTCATCATTAAAGTAAAAAGTGTTTCATTTACATTCCACTTTGCTTTAAAAATTGCAGGTATCAATCCCCAGATTGCACCAATTACAACTGATGAAACAATCATAAGTGTAAATAATAATGGTGTTGATAATGTTGAAAAATTGACCATCACTATCGCTGTTGATAAAGCACCCATTAACACCTGGCCTTCAGCACCGATATTCCAGAATTTCATTTTAAATGCAGGTGCAAGCGCTACTGCTATGCAAAGCAATTTCGCAGTAAAGAAAATCGTTCCTTTTCTATAGTACATATTGCTAAATACGCCTTCCCACATAAGACCGAATGTTTCTCCCGGTCCAATTCCCGTAAGGCTGAATACAAATATTGTAACTACTACAAGAGATAATAAAATTGCCATAAGTCTTACTGCCCACTTCTGCCATGTTGGTATTACATCTCTTTTTGTTACTCTTACAAGAGGTTCCTTTACTTTCGTTACCTGATTTGGCTTATTACTCATTGTCGGCACCTCCATTCTGCAAATTTGTCATAAGTAATCCTACTTCTTCTTTTGTTGTCTTTCTTGCATCAAGAATTCCATTTTCTTTTCCGCCACACAAAACAAGAATTCTATCTGATAAGGCAAGCAATACATCTAAATCTTCTCCAACATAGATTACTGCAACACCTTTCTTTTTCTGTTCATTTAACAAATCATAAATTGTATATGATGTATTAATATCAAGTCCACGAACTGCATATGCCGTCATCAAAACAGATGGTGCATTTGCTATTTCTCTTCCTACTAATACTTTCTGAACATTTCCACCTGACATTGTTCTTACAGGGGCATTTATGCTTGTTGTCTGAACATTTAAAGTCTGTTTAATTCTTTCAGAAAGTTTTTTAGGTTCTTTATTTGATATGAAAAATTTCTTTCCTTCATCATAACTTCTCAAAAGCATATTTTCAGGCATTCCCATTGAACCTACAAGTCCCATTCCAAGTCTGTCTTCAGGAACAAATGATAAAGCAACGCCACATTCTCTAATCTGTCTTGGTGACTTTTCCAAAAGACTTTCTTTTTCGCCCTGGTGATTAACATATGCTATCTTGCTACCATCTTCTGTTTTTTGTAATCCTGCAATTGCTTCCAGTAATTCTTTCTGACCACATCCTGAAATTCCGGCAATTCCTAATATTTCACCACTGTAAGCTTCAAATGATACATCGTCTAATATATTAATTCCATCCGGACTTTTACAACTTAAATGTGAAACTTCAAGTCTTACCTCTTTATTTTCCACTTCCGGTCTTTCTATGTTTAGTTCTACTTTTTCTCCCACCATCATTTCTGTAAGTGAAAGTTCTGTAGCATCTTTTGTTTCTACTGTTCCTACATAATCGCCTTTTCTTAAAATGGCAACTTTATCAGAAATCTCTAATACTTCGTTAAGTTTATGCGTAATGATAATAATTGATTTTCCATTTTCTTTCATATTACGCATTACTTTAAATAACTTTTCTGTTTCCTGTGGAGTTAATACTGCTGTAGGTTCGTCAAGTATTAAAACATTTGCACCACGATACAATACTTTTACTATTTCTAATGTCTGTTTCTGTGCAACTGACATATTATATACTTTCTGATTTGGGTCTACTTCAAATCCATATTTATCACAAATTTCTTTTATTTTATCTATTACATTTTTAAGCGGTTCTTTTTCTTTTAAACCTAATATTATGTTTTCGGCAGCTGTAAATACATCAACTAATTTAAAATGCTGATGAACCATTCCCACTCCGAGTTCCATTGCATCATGTGGCGAACGAATTGTTGCTTCTTTTCCATCTATTAATATCTTTCCGCTGTCAGGAAAATAAATACCTGAAAGCATGTTCATAAGAGTTGTTTTCCCACTTCCGTTTTCACCTAATAGAGATAAAATTTCACCGTACTCTAAGTCAATACTTACATTATCATTTGCAATAGCATGACCAAAAGTTTTAGTTATATTTTTCATCTGAACAGCATATTTTTGTTCCACTTTTGTTTCTCCTTGCATCATTAGATTTTCTTTGTAAAAATGGGACTGTCGCTTCAACGATTTATATTTAATAACCGCTAAAGCGACAGTTCCCTTTTATGTCTTATATAATTATGTCTGATTTGATTACTTATTCAATTCTGTAATTCCATCAATTCTAATCTGGAAATATGGAGCTGAACGGAATGATGATTCATCAAAGTATGTTGCACCGTTGTCATCTTTTACGATTGCTTCAACTGTATCTCCCTTGTATGTTACATCTCCTGTTGCAAAATCAATGATTGATAAATCAATCTTATTTGATGTAACAGCTCCGTTATCATCAATTTCAAGGTCTAAACCATTGTCCTCATTCTTCTTAACATTCTTTCCTGTTACTGTAAATTTAGATGTATCAAATACATGTAATGAGCCATCCTTTAACGCTGCTTCTACTTCAGCAACCTTATCTGCTGTTCCTTCTGCACAAGAATCACCTAATTTAGTGATTGCTACTGCATCTACATCATATCCTTCAGCCCAGTTCTGAGGAATTTCTTTTCCATCTTCATAAGCCTTGAATAATGTTGTATAGTATGCTGCCCAGTTATTTGTAGCACTTGTTAAAGCTGCTGTCTTAGCTACGTCTAACATGTCTACATTGTATCCAACTGAGAATGCTACTGTGTTACTGCTATCCTGTGCTGCCTGAACTGCACTTGGAGCCCCTGTCGAATCTGCATGCTGTCCGATGATAACACATCCGTCGGCCATTAATGATTCAGCTGCTGCACCTTCACCTTCAATATCAAACCATGAATCAGTATAACTTACTTCCATTGCTACTTTATCATATACTGATTTAATTCCTAAATAAAATGCTGTATAACCTGATACAACTTCTGCGTATGGATATGCACCAACATAACCAACTTTTACATTTCCATCTGCATCATATCCTGTTGCCGGAATCTTATCTTCTTTAACGAGTTCTGCAATCTTCATACCTGCAACTACACCTGATACATAACGTGATTCGTATACCTTTGTAAATGCGTTGTAGAAATTGTCACATCCTGAAATTGCTGCATAATCACCTGTCATAGCTACAAAATCAACATCTGTATACTTCTGAGCTGCTGCATACATATAATCCTGATGTCCGTATGAATTAGAAATAATTAATTTACATCCCTGAGCTACTAACTGGTCTGCTGCCTTACTAACTTCATCTGATTCAGAAATGTTGTACTTCCATACAATATCACTGTCAGATATTCCCAATTCTTTAGCTGCTTCCTTGATTCCGTTAATATGAGCTAATGTGTAACCTTCTGTTTCATCTCCAAGAAGAATTGCGCCAATCTTCTTAGCTGAGCTCTTATCACTACCTGAACCATTGTCAACTCTTTCTGCCTTCTGACCACAACCAACAAGGGCTATTGTCATTGCGCACACAAGCACTAAACTTAATAGTTTCTTCATTTGCTTTGTTCCTCCATCATAAAAAATAATTTCTTTCTTATTAGAAAAAATACTTTTTTATTTTATCGCATACTTTTGTTATTTGTAAACAAAATTTTACTAAATTTATTTTAATTTCTTACAAAATTAAGTTTTTTCTTTACATTTCCACATCCGTGTGTCCTTTAAATCCCTCACCAAACACTTCTGTAGCGGAAGAAACTATCATAAACGCTTCCGGATCAACTTCACTTACAAGATTTCTTACCTTTGTAAGATTCTGTTTATGCATAACGCACATAATAACTTCTGTATTTTCCATATTATATGCGCCCTTTCCTTCGACCAATGTGACACCCATATTAAGTTCGACCATCATTCTTGTAGCTATTATTTTTCGCTTATTGCTTACTATATAAACTAACTTTGCTTCATCGCTTCCATATAAAACCTTGTCCAAAATATAAGTCGATATAACAATCGCAACTCCTGCATACATTGACACTTCTATATCTTTAAAATATAATGCTGCCGCTGCTAAAATAAGTCCATCAATTATCAAATACATTTCACCGGATTTAACCTGCCTGTATTTTTGACGCAAAACTTTAATTATTATATCGATACCGCCTGTCGTGGTTTCCATTCTAAGACAAAGTCCCATTCCTGCTCCCATTAAAGTTCCACCTACTAATGCTGCTAAAATCTTATCGTGTGTTACAACATATCCCATTCTCTCAAATATTTCCATAAATGCTGATGAAACTACAAGAGTGTATAATGTTGACAACGTAAATCTTGCTCCAAATTTCCATGCACCTAAAATCATTATAGGTATATTCATAATCACAATTAAAGTACCTAATGTTATTGGTATAATTCTTGTCAAAATTACTGCCGCACCTGTCAAGCCTCCGGGTGCCAAATTGTTAGGGTCTAAAAACATAGAAATTCCTACTGCATATATACAGGCAGCAAAAGTAATAACTATATATCTGCATATGAATTTTGCTATTTTTTTTGCTTTTTCCTTATTTTCCACTTTCAATTATTCACCACTTCTTTTATAGTTCAAATTCATCGTCATCATCCAAAATCATTGTTGGCACAGCACAAGCCATTGAATTCATAGAGCAGTCTGCTGTTCCATTAACAATTTCTTTTTCAGTTGCATTCTTGTCCTCAACCTTTACATTAATATGTCCCTGTCCTTTAGCCACTCCTGCATCAAGCATTGCTACGATGTCATCAATCATCTTATCGTCATTCATTATTAACTGCCTCCTTGTAAAATATTTATTATGATACCACAATTATAATTGCGATTAATTCAAAGCAATTATTATGTTATCTTTGCATCGATAATTATTTATTAATAATATTATACTTTCTTGTAAGTTTTATTAATAAATTTATTATTTCATTAATAATTATAACACCATTATTCAAATTTCTGTTTTTTTATTTACCTTTTATCATCTCATACACTTTTTCTGCATTGATGTCATGTCCGTTTTCTTCTATTACTTTAACTATTTTTTCTATCGTTTCCCTATCTTCTTCTAAATCTTCAGCGATTTCTTCAATGCTTTTTCCTTTTTGCATCTTTTTATTTACCATAGATATTAACATTAACATTTCACCTTGCTTCAATCCTTGCTTCAATCCTTGCTCTATTCCAGCCTTTTCTCCATCACGGTACGCATCCCGCCTTACATAGCCCATCGTTTCTTCTTCATCATATTCCGTTAACAAACTCATAATTACCTCCGCCTTATGCTCTGTTAGGAAGTCTTGTAATATGTTATTTTTTATGCAGTAGGACACTGCATTTTCAACTGCTTCTTCCACCGAGTCATACTTCTTTTGATTTTCATTGATTCTGTCTATAAGTATAACATATTCCTTTAAAATTTGGCACTTGGATAATAATTCTTCATTATGTCCTTTGTTTATGTTAAGCACTGTTGCTGTCCATTCAAACTGACCTTCGTTCTGTAATGCTGAAAATGCGTCTGACAGTTTCAATATTACCTTATCCCCTAGTTTTTTCTTTCCATTGTAAAATACATAATACTGCGGCGTCGGTATTTTTATAAGCTTTTCGCTGTATATGTTAAGCTTATTTGCCTTTATGTATTTTGAAAATAGTCTTGCGCTGTAAAGAATTCCTCTTAGAGGCATGTTCGGATTCCACGTGCTTTGTTGCTCATACATTGCCATATTGCTTTGTATGATGCACGGCACGTCATTTTTCATTCCCATATATATGGTGTCTTCAATTGTGTTAATTTCAAGTTCATTCTCATCTTCGTAATTCGTTCCATTCAGTGCATTAAATAATTCAAGTAAGTTTTTCTTATACTTCGGATATCCAAATAGCATGCAAAAAATCCTGTCTTTATACTTTCTGTTTATTCCCACCTTTATACCTCCTCGTCAAAGTAGTATTAGTTGCTTATTGTATGTGTTTCTTTTTATTATACATACTGTATGAGATATTTCAAGCATTTTATTTATAATCCGAGAATTGGCAAATAAAATAGTGCCATCTTGCAATGAAGCATGGCACTATTCTATATTTTTTTGTAATTATGTAATTATTTACACTACATTTTTAATTTCTAAACAACTTTTATTTCTAGAAATTTTTTATTCTTAAACTTCTTATTTCTTAACAACTTTTTTCTTAGTCCATTTGCCATAGATACGTTTATTATCAACGATTCTATATGCTCTGGCTTTAACGTAAAGTTTCTTTGCTTTTGCTAAGTTTTTACTTGAAACCTTAAAGATATAAGATTTCTTATTTTTCTTAACAAGTTTTGTCATTGTAGCTTTTTTGGCAAATTTCTTTGAAGATGAAAGTTTTACCTGATAGCCTGAAATATTGTTAATTTTCTTAAATGTAATTATTAACTTCTTTACAGATGCTTTCTTTGTAATTTTTGCACTCTTAATCTTTGCTTTGCTAACTTTTACAGCCTTTGCCTGATTCTGGCCATTTATTGTATCCTGACTTGTAACTGTTGTCTTAGCAAAATCATCTTTCCTAGTTGTTGTATCTGATGACTGAGCTTTTGTTGTTTCGCCCTGTCCATTGTTTGTTGTCACTTCACCAGGTGTTTCACCCTTTCCTGTTGTCTCACCAGGATTATCTGACTTAGTTGTTGTCACTTCATTTTTAGTAGTTGTTTCCGGCTTAGTTGTTGGTTCTTTTTCACCTGTAACTTTTATTGTTGAAGAAATACCTTTTGACTCTTTTCCATTTAATACTGCTTTGACTTCTACAGTACGGGTTCCGGCATAAATCTTATCAATTGTATAATTTCCTGCTGCAACTGATGATAATTTTAATGTTCCATCAACATATACATTGTACAACTGACCTTTATCATTCTGTTCCTGTGTTGCCCTAAATGTAACTGAAATCACATTATCTGCAGGCGTTCCTAAAACAAGGCCTGTTGCATCTGTAGGTGCATTTTCATCAACTGTTGTTTCTTCCTGTTCACTTTCATAATCTGATAAATCAGGAGCTGTAGTAGGCTTTCCATATTTTACAAGAATATAAACCTGCTTATTGCCACTAACAAGTTTAATTGTGTTATATGTATTTTCAGTCAACGTATTTTTAACAGAAAATTTGAATACTCCGTTAAGCGTACTTAATGACTTTTTATTCAAATAAGCATTCGTATTTTCTGATGTATAGATTCCCTGATATTCCATGTAAAATGTATCATTTGCATCCAATAATTTGACACCTGCATTGAAATCATTTCTTAGCACTCTATATGAAATTTCAACTCCGTTAGATACTCCAAGCGACGTATATTCACTATCATCTTCATACTCCTTAGTTGTTTCTATCTCTGTAATATCATAGTAAAGTTTCAATACAAGTGAACCATCTTCTGCAATTACGCCACTCTGAACTGTGCCCTCTACTTCAGGATTAAATTTGTATCCCTGATATGTAATTGCTACAGCTGTTACTTCATTTCCAATCTTTCCTGACTTCTTTTCTGTATTAAAAAGATTGTAATTTCCATTTCCATCTGACAAATAATGTTCAACCTTATATGTTGATTTTGTTGTGACTTCTCCATCGCCTGTTGTTGTCATTGAATGTGGTTTTGCAACTATTTCTGTTCCATCTGAGAATGAAACTTTAACATCTTCATCTGTTGTGTTATAAGCTGTGTATGTCATTTCGCCGTCTGCATTTTTAAATGCACACGCAAGCGGATTATCACTTGTAACTGTCAAATCAGGTGTACCATTTTTCTGCATTGCCATAATCCAGTTAAATGCATGTGCTTTTGATTCACCTGCTTCCGGGTCACACTGTTCATCAAAATACTCCAATGCTTTGTCAGGGTCTGCCATTGCAAGATATTCACTCCAAATTTCATTCCAACGCTTTGGATTTTTTTCATTTTTACCATTATAATTCTTTTCATTTCTTTCTGCTGTTTTCCAGTTTGTTAAAATGAAGTCCTTATTAGCTGCTGCATAAAATGAAGCAGGAGTCATAGGTAAAATGTTAATTCCCTGTATCTGTAAAGGTTCATCAGTCCACCATGCTGCATAAGTGTATTTTCCACCCCATACCATTGATGCCTGACTATATTTAGCGTTTTCGCCTTTTCCTTCTGTATACTGTTCATCTAAAATATCGCCATCAGTATCAAACCAGTAGCAATTTACTGAAGATACTTCTGTTGCATATAAGTACATTCCAAGTGATGTCAATTCTTTATTACCTGTAGCCTGACCATATAAAATAAGTCCTGCCCATGCATTAATTGCTTCTGAACTTGATTCCTGGTTATTTCCATCACCAAAGTTTGCATGACCTGATGCCCATGAATGTCCTTCATATGTTGAAAAATATCTTAAAAATGGATATCTTGAATTTGAATTATTTTCTTCATATGTTGCAAAATCTCCAATTATTTCATTAATTACATTTTGATATTTCTGAATAAATTCAGGGTCACGCATTGCTACCTGAGCTGCTGCATTTACAAAATATCCGTAATGGAAATGATGATCCGTCATACCATCTACTGTATAGTAAGCCTGAGGGAATCCAAATAAACTTCCAACCTCTTTATCATAATAAAAATATTTGTCATCATCTTCACCATCTGCTGTAAACCAATCAGCCAATTCATTTTCTATGCCTTTTAATAATTTATCAGCTGATTGTGTATCTCCACAAGCTTCTGCTGCTTCCATAACCTGAATTGCACGATTCAATTTCTTACCTGTGTCGTATGTGTTTACTTCATATGACTCTTTTGTAAGTCCACCATCATCTGTAGGACCATATACATCCATAAAATCATTTACATGTCCCTGAAGTGTAGCTTTGTCTGACTCATCAATACCCGGTAATGTTGGAAGAATTCCTGTATATTGTAATGTAGTCTGATAAGAATCACCAATCAAATACTTCATTGTTCCTCTGATTGTTCTTGCAGTATAATCCATGTAGTCATATCCGCTCATATTCTTATACTGATGTGGCAAAATTCCCATTACAGTACCATCTGCTGTACTTTCAGCCTTTTTATCAACTGTATATTTGTATGTTGTCTTAATTTCAGCACCATTCTGTGTAAATGATGTTTTTGTACCTGTTATAAAATTATAAGCATATGGTGCAAATGCATCTTTAACTTCCTGCGCATCTGCATCCTTCTTTCCATTTGATTCCATTAACCAAGCCATAGACATATAAGCTCTGTCTGATGGTAATGTAAATGTTAAATCACCCATTTTGTTATCAGCATATTTTGCTGTTGCATCTGCCTGTGATACTTTTGTACCTTCAGGCAAATATACTGCATAGTAATCATAATCACTATATCCTGATATTAAATCTGCATTATCATATACTCTGATAATTAACTGTGTTGAATCTTCTAATGTATTTCCGTTGTAGTATGCAACTTCACTAGGAAGTGTTCTAGGTCTTTGTAATGTAATTGTATTTCCACCTTCAACCTGGAAATATGCAAATGGGCTTCCCTGTACCATTGTTGTCTTCAAATACTGTGATGAATCATTTGCATTTTCCATTACAACGTCTGTTAACCACTCATCTGATTTGTCAACTTTTGTACTTGCAAATGTATAGTCTGTGCCTACAATAAAATCAGACATTGTTCCCATACTGTTCATCGACATTACAACAGTCTGTGTATATGTATCTTTTATAATCAAAGTAGATGGCTTTGATACATACATTCCATTTGTATTACCACAATATGCCATAGGTATTGCATAAGCACATTCCCCAAATGCTGATGTACTGTAATTCCATAACATTGATGATGAAAAACCACCAACATCTATTGCATTTGTGTTTGCATCATAATTGTCTGTTGTAAATCTGTAAGTTCCCTGATTTGCCCTTGTTGGCAACTTATCTAACAACATTTTGTTTGTCTGTACAACATCTTTATTTCCATCCCAATAAGACCATGTACCTGTTACTTCCTTAGCAATACTTCCTAACTGCTCTGCCTGAACTTTTTTCGTACTTTCAGGTGCTGTAATCGGTGTTGCTACCATTGTTGCTGTAAGTAAAACTGCAACTGATTTTTTTAAATTACCTTTCATCCGCCTCCTCCTTTGTTGTATGTATTTATTAGGATTGCAAGAGTTCGTAGTATGTAACAATCCTTAAAATTTCTTTATATCTTTGTATTAAAAAGGTGCTTTCCGATAAAGGAAAGCACCTTTTTGCTTAGTGGTTATATTTTAATAGAAGTCTGACCAGTTTGTATTTTTATTAACATCGATTAAAGTATCTGTAGAATCTCCTGCTTCTCCACCTATACCACTTGTAGTTATTACGTCTTTTGTATCAAATTCTATTATATCCATTTCCGGTCTTATATATTTCTTTTTCATTAGAACGCCTCCTTTGCAAGATATTTATCAATTATAGCTTTCTGAGCAGCATCACAATTCTTATATCCTGCTTCTTTTACTGCATTTGCAACATAATAAATTGATCTTGCATTATCTGTTTCATTTACATCTGCATATATTGAATATTTATCTCCGTTATGATATGTAATTGTTGCATATCCTACACCAACAAACTTCTTTTCATAGTTACCTGTTTTAATCTTAATGATTGAGCCACAGAACTTACCTACTTCATCATTGTACCATCCACTGTTTGCTATATCTAAATTAGTATATTTGCTGTCTTTATTAAGTACATTTCCATTTGCACTAAATAAATCAAATGTTGTAATAAGAGTTCCTGTTGTTACAAAATCTTTATTTAAAATATCTGATGCAGCAATGTCATTACCTGATGTAATAACTGTCTGGAATCTTAAACCTGTTGGAGTTGCCAATCTAACGCTTGCACCTTTTTGCATTGCTACATTTAATTTAATACTTGTAACTGTAATATCACAATTAACAGTAATTTTTTCACCTGAAGCATATGCTACACTATTTGTTTTATCATAATAACCCTGTGCATTATCGCCAAATGTATATGTGCTTCCTTCTTCTACTTCTGTAGGAGTTCCGTCTACTGTTACTTTGTATTTTGTTTTTTCAGTTGCCGAAACAACTTTAAAATATATTGTAACAGTTTCGCTTCCATAATGATTTGTTACTACTAATTTATTGTATTCTTTACTAAATGAAGTCTTTGGAATTTCTATATCAGCACCTTCACGAGGTATAATTGTTTCTCCATTCAATTCAACTGATTTAAACTTAGCAGCTAACGTAAATGCCGCATAAAGATTGTCACCGTGCATTTCCGGTTTAACTGACACTTTATCTGATGCTTTATTTGCGATATAATATAACATTGTATTTTTTGAATATTTAACTTCAGTCCAATCTTTAATTGTTGACGGGTCAAGCGTCTCTGTTGTTTCCTCTGACCCTGTTGTTTCTGTTTCTTTAGAAGGTACTGTAACACTAATCTCTGAAATATCTGATTCGCCTGCTTTATTTACTGCACTAACACCAAATTTGTATGTTTGTCCAGCTTTAAGCCCCAACTCTTCAATTGTAACAATTCCACCATTTGTTATATCTTTTTTATATTCACCATCTAAATAAAATTTATAACTTGTAGCTGTTGCCACATTAGCAAATGCAATTGTATAATTTGTCTTTAAATCATTAACATTGGCAACTAATCCTGTTGGTGCTACTGGTTTCTGTAATTCTGTGCTTTCTTCAGTTGAAGTATCAACTTTATTACCCGTTGCAACAATAAAAGTAACATACTGTGTTTCATCTTTGCTTGTTACTTTAACAACATTATATGCATTATTATTAATCCAAGTTTTTGCATTTACATGAATTTCAGCAGATGCATATGCCTGAACACCTTCTGCTCCCTCTTCAACTTTTACGCCGTTTATTTCTAATGTTGCATCAGGATATACTCCATGCCATGTAACATTCATAAACATTTCACCATAGAAATTTAAGTTTCCATCACCTTTTGTCATCCAATTTACAATATCTCCAGTTGATTGTGATGTATCAACAGCCACTCTCCACTTTGATTTTGTTGTCTCTGCCCCTTTCATATAGGATTCACCTTTGTTTTTATAATCATAAGTAAGTTGACTATAATCTGTATCAGCCTTTGCCTCTCTTGGATTGTAAATCGTAAGTGATGTTACAACCATTGCTATCGCACATATTATTGCGATTATTCCTTGTTTCTTCTTTGAAATAACATTCATGTTTTTTCCCCTTTCAGTTAAAATATTCTGTCAAATCATATACTGATTTTCCATTTCCTTAGATAATTTTACCAAATTAAAACAGTTTTTTCAATTACCCATAGTCATAGTTGTATACTTTTTATTTACTTTTTCCATTTTACTCACTATTTTACTGTTTTTTATCATATTATTTAACAATTTACAGTCATATATTTTGTTGATTATGTACAATTTAAAACATTTTTATCTTTTCAAGCATAAAAATGTTTTTACTATTTTTGTGATTTTGCACAAGCAAGCGTATTAAATGTTATCGCAAACATTATAAAACGCCATTTAAAAAGTTGCCGAAACATTTTTATTATTATTCAAATATTTCAATAATTTCTTAAACGGCGTTTATTTTATCGCAATAATTATTTATTTAATTTTCTTTCCCAGCATCTCTAACTCTTCCATTTTAATACAATTTGGTATTGTATTATTCTCTACCATAAAAACTACATCATCATATTTCATCCATACAACCGATTCAAGTTCTTCTTTTTGAATATCGAATTTGTCAGCCTCCATATTTCTTTCTATATAATAGATGTTACTTACCTGATTATCTATAAATTCTTCGCCGTAGAATACATTTGTTCTTTTTCCTACCGTTTGCCCACAATACACAAACTCATTTTCATTAGCATCTATGCCAAGTTCTTCTTTCAGTTCTCTAATCGCTGACGGAATAAAATCCACTCCCGCCGGAATGTGTCCTGCACTCGAGCAGTCAAGACACCCCGGATGCGAGTCTTTGTTTTTACTTCTTTTCTGCAAGAGAATTTCCATACTTCCATTGTTTTTGCGAACCACCCACACATGAGACGTTCTATGTCTTACCCCCGTCTTATGTGCTACAGTTCTTTCAACTGTTTCTCCTGTCGGATTTCCATTTTCATCAACCACATCTAATATTTCCATTGTCATCTCCATCCATATAATTATTTCTTTATTTTCTTTATTTTTTTAACTGTCGACCATTTAGTGTATATTTTGCCACTACCTGCTTCTCTGTAACCACGTACTCTAAAATAATATGTTTTCTTTTTACTTAATTTTCTAAATTTGCATGTTGTCTTTGTTGTTGTCATTTTTTTCTTTGAGGCAAATTTTTTATTTGTCGAATATTGAATTTCATATCCTGTCGCTTCTGCAATTTTATTAAAACTGATTTTTTTTCTTGTCAGTTTCTTAATTGATGTTTTATTCATTGTAAATGTTGAATTAACTGTTTCAGCCGATGCAACAGCTTCAACTCCTTCTACATAATCATCTGCAGCCATAGGATATGTAGCATAAAAACTTTTGGTCTTGTAATCGTCATTTCGTGTATGGTCTTCAAATACATCTCCCTTTAGAAAATATTCATAAGCATGCCCATGATTATAATTTGCCGCATCCCATGTTGCATCCACATTGTAATACAGATTTCCCAGTTTAACTATATTCCATCCGTGATATACATCTGTATTTGTTCCATGGCCTGCTATCACTCTGGATGAAATCCCCTGCATTTTTGCCAATCTGTAAAACAGAGTTGCATATCCCTGACATACTGATTTACCTGTAGTCACTGCTGCATAAGCCGTAAATTTCATATTGTTATCGCTGTAATCATATGTTACATTGTGGCAAATATAATCATAGATAGTTTTTACTTTTTCATAATCTGTTGTTGTTTCCGTGAAACCAAAACTCTCATTTATTATATTTAATTCCTGTGTCAACATCTGTTCCTGTTCTAAAGAAATAAAGTAATCTACATTAATTGTGTATTTTGTATAATATGTATTGTTTCCCTTCTCTTTACGCATAAGGGCGTTGTAGCTTGCTGCCATGCTTGACATTTGCCAATATAAATAATCTCCTTCGTCCGGATTTGTAGTTTCTGCAAATGCATTATTCCATATTCGATTAAATACTGCATACAAATCTTTGTCTTTTGTTCTTACATATACTGTTACTGTATTTGCGTGTGCCTTTACCTGTTCTCTAATTTGCGCTGAGGCATTTGCTTCGTCTGATGTATATTTTGTTACATCTACTCTGTATGGAATTTCTAACGCTGATACTTTGGTAGGTGCTGCTATAGACGAAAGCATAAGCACCACAGCTATAATTATTGAATATATTCTTTTCTTCATTTCTTCCCTCAAATTATTTATTTTATTATAGGGCTGTTACACTAACTTTAATTAGCACAACAGCCCCATTCATTATGTTTATTATTTTGTTTTCTTATATTTTCTTATATATGATGCTCCATCATAAGATAAAACTCTCTTGATTTTCTTAGAAGTTTCTCTTGTAAGAATGATTTTATAATTATGAACATCTTTTAATTTATATTCAACTCTTTCCGATGCCACATAAATTTTTCTAACCTTTTCTTTCGTGCTTATAATTTTATCATAATCTAAATATGTGTCAGTTACATGAAGACACAACTCTCCTTTATACAATAACGTGCTTATTGTCATTGTGTAATCACCCTGGTCACCTTTCATTTTCCAGTTTCCAACCCAGTTAGAACTTGCTGCTATAAACTCGTCCATTTCTTTATAAAGTTTTCCAGCCGGTTCATAATCATCTTTAACTTCTTTTAATGTGCTTAATGCTGAAGCCAAATCTCCTGCTTCTGCAACCGGAACAGCCTTTTCATAAATAATCTTGCCATACTGTGCTGCACTATCTGCGTATCCTTTTATTAACTTAAATACTGCAGTTGCTTCGTCTACATTTCCTTCTGATAAAACTTTCATTGCATAAGCGTATCCGTATTCATCGTATGCTGCTTTTACATTTTTATCTGCTTCATAAACGGCATTGATTGTTGACCATGCTTCTGTTACATAAGCTAATTTATACTGTGCTAATGCTATTCCTGTCTGGCAATTTAGTTTTACTTTATCTTCTGTTGCTGTATTATATCCTTTTGTATAATAATCCAATGCTGCTTCATACTGTTCACCCTGTGCTGACTGCTGTCCTAAATTGTAGTAAGACTGTGAAAGTAAATTATTTGTTCCTTTGTAGCCTGTTGTTTTTTCAAAATACTTTAATGCAGTTTCAAAATCCTGCTGGTTAAATGCAAGAAATCCAATCTGATAATTTGCTTCCTTTAATACTTCTTTACTGTTTCCAAATCCATGAAGGTTTTCACAAATTTCAATTGCTTTCTGGAATTCACCCTGATTGTTGTATTCTTTAGCAACTTTAACCTGATGATTTGGTCCGATTACTGTAAGGTAAACTATTGCGAATATTATGACTGCTACGCTGGCAATACAAGCTGCAATTGCTGCTGCCATTTTCTGTTTCTTCTTGCGTGCATCTTTTCTTTCGCCTTCACGTTTTTTTCTTTTCTCTGTTCTAAGAGTTATATCATATTTTCTCTTAGCATAATCGTACATTTCTTCACAGTTCTTGTACCATCTTAATGTTTCAAGAATCTCTACAACTTTTTTAAGATTTTCGGAATCCTCTAATACAATCAACTCTTCGCATTTATTGTATTTGTCTTCGTATTCCTGATCCATCTTTTGTCCAAATTCTTCAGGATTAGTTATCTCAGGATGTGCTTCAAATATATCATCCTTTATCCATTCACTTCCGTCATCTTCGCATACAACTTTGGTTATTTTTAATTTAAATTTCTTTGCCTCTTTATCTTCTATAGGCAAATGTACATTATTTCCAAATTTTGCTCCCGGCTCTAAATGGAGTTTCAAATACTGATGCTCAATTTCTAATATATTTTCTTCTGCTTCATCTGATGCATAAATTGTCAAATCTACTTCTGACAAAACAGCATCACAGATATTCATAAAATTAATTGTTAAAAGATTTCTTTCGCTTACAGTGTCATACTGCAATACGCCTCCCTCTATTAGGACAGGACATCCGTAAGTCCACTGATTATTTTCAAGTGTTAATATATCTTCGTATCTCTCAGCCATCTTTTTATCTCCTATTGTTATTACTTGTGAAGTATTGTTTTGACGTGTTTATTTTATAGACTTTTTGTTTTTTAGTTTGTTACGTATTTATTCTATTTATCTAAACACATCCGTAATTTCTTCTCAATTGTATTTTTATATTTACATCTTTTGTATTTTACCACAAATATCATTTATTAGGAAGAGTTCATGTTAATTTGAATAATTAAAAGCTTTTGGTTTTTTTGGAATATTGTGGATTGTTTTATGGCGAAAGTGTTCCAACTTATATGTTACACTTCAATCACTTGAAACATAATAAAACACTCCATTCTAAGATATTCAAGTCAATCTATAATAACTTGTTTCTTAGAATGGAGTGCTCTCTATAATCACATTCAAATTCCTATATTTAAATAGTAATTTCCATTATGTTGCTTTAACTCCTATATTAAAATAGCAATTGCCATAATACTACTCTAATTACTATATTCTTTAAATTTCTTCTCAGCTGCCTGTAACTTGTCATAATTAGTTACATATTTTTTAGCATCTGAGTTGATTTTGTTGTACATGTATCTTGCATCTTTTATTGTATCGCCACTGTTCTTAGTTACAGTGCCGATGGCATCAATTGCTTCAATTGCAGCCTGAGCAATTTCAGAAGAATTCTGGTATGTAACTGAGCCGGATTCTGTTCCCGGAAGTTCATATACAATTACAGGTGTTCCTTTTTCAACATATCCATAAATCTTTTTTGCAGTAAGATATGGAAGATTTATACAACCATGAGAACCATCTGTTTTGTAGAAATTGCTTCCAAACTGACTTTTCCATATTGCGTCGTGCATTCCTATATCTTCATCAAATGGCATCCAATATGATACTGTTGACTCATATGTTTCACCTACAAGCACTGAATATCTTTCCTTGTATGTAATTCCATAAGTACCTGTATGTGTTCCATGATTTGTAGAAACATTTCCTGAAACAAAATCAGTATCTAAAACTTTCTGACCATCTTTGTATACAAACAAATGTTGTGAAGTCAAATTAATTTCTACATATGAATCTCCATAATCCTTTTTGCCATGACTTGCAGCCTCCTGGTAATAAACAGGCTTTCTTTCACCGCTTTCACCATTTTCAATCTGCTGCACTAAACCCTCAGATTCCTTAGCTGTATTAAGCCACCAACCGTAATCACCGCCATTAACTTTTACAGTCTTTCCATATGTTGTTTTAAATTCTCTGTTTGAGAAAATTGTGTCGTACTTCTTTCGTATTGAGTCAACAAATTCATCAACTTTTTCCTTACTTAATGAAACATTATTTCCATCAACAACAAGCCAACCTGAAATAACACTTCCGTCAACGACTTCCTGAGTATCACCAAAATTATATGTAATTGTTGTTCCCGTGTATTTATTTAACTGATTTAAAACTGTTGTAAGCTGTTCACTGTCAGATGCAATATTAGGCACGCGATAACATCCTTCTTTATCCAAATCAACTTTTTCTTTTAAAGAAGAAATAGTATTTTCAAGGCACTCAATTGTTTTCTTTTTATTAAGAAAGTTCCCTTGCTTAGCTTCAACTATTGTATATCCGTTATTATAATCAGATATAGATGCATTAGTCGGCTTATCAGCATATTTAGAATCTAAACCTTTTAAGTTCTTTACAAATTCAGCAAGTTTGTCGCTATCATATTCTATCATCTGCTTCTCTTCATGATTTGTACCGGTTGCAGTAAACCAAACAAATTGATTCTGTTCTTTTACAAGATTGTCCAATGACTCTCTTGAAACTACTTTCATATCAATATCTTTTCCTGCAAGAGTTTCAATATATGTAGCTGACTTTTCTTTACCTCTTTCAGTAATTGTAAGTTCATAATCCTTTATAGCATTTTCAACTTCATCTGCTGTCAATTTAGATACATCTATTCCGTTAATATGTGTTCCATTGTAAAAATGAGTTGTATAATAAACCGTTCCATTTACATATATTGCCACCAAAGCTATGCATACTATTCCTATAACTATTCCTATGTATTTTTTCAAATTATAAAATACAGGCTTATTTCTTTTCCTCTTCTTTACAGGTTTCTTTGATTTGTATCCTTTTCCACTTACACTCTCGTATCTGTCTTTTTTGTTGTTCTCCATTCGCACTCACCATATTCTTTTCATAAGTATATTAGAATTCAAGTAAAAAAATGATATAAGTTTGTATACTTTTCTTACTATACATACCTATCACATCATAATTATATCTTAACAGTGAGAAAATACAACCGTATGTTCTGTTGAAAAATAATTTTGTTAAAATTGCCTATTTAACTGCCTATAAAGCCACTTTTTTTAACATCTTTTACTGCTTATAGCATATTTAAAAGTAATTTTTTATAATATCTTTTACTGTTGATATATCGTTAATTTTATATGCATACGCTCCACAAAATATTAAGCCTTCATCAACATTTCCACTTACGGCATTTATCAAAGCATCCGTGATACAATAAGGTGTCTCTAACATGTTGCATGTAGATACACATTGATGACATTTTATAGGTGCAATTCTCCCCTCTTTCTTAACCCTTTTAAGAAATTTGTTGTTTATTGCTCTTGCCGGCATTCCAACCGGACTTTTTATTATTTCAATATCATCTTTTTTACAATTCACATATGCCATCTTGTAATTTTCATGGGCATCACATTCTTTTGTGGCGACAAATGGAGTTGCCACCTGAATTCCTGATGCACCTAATTCGAATATACAATCTGCATCCGATTTATCATATATCCCTCCTGCAACAACAACCGGAATATCTTTTTCACATTTTTCTTCATATGTGTGTACAAAATCTATAATATCTTTTATTTCATCTGAGTATAATTTTGTTTTTGCCCTATTATCAAATTCTAAATTAACAGAATTTGCTTTCCGGCATACATTTATATTATTTATATTATTCGTTTCTGTTTTATTATACTTGTCTGTATTTTCTGGTTCGTCATTTCGGCATACATTATATTGTTCAATTTCATCCGGTTTAAATCCTAAATGCCCACCGGCATTTGGTCCTTCAACTATAACGCAATCAGGAGTCGTGTTATAATTTCTCTCCCATCTTCTAAATATGATTTGTGCAGCCTTTTTAGATGAAACTATCGGTGCTAATTTCACTTTACTTTTCCTTGCAAGTTCAGGCAAATTGAGTGGAAGTCCGGCTCCGGATATTATCATATCAACGCCTGCATCGATTGCAGCTTTAACATATTTATCATAAAATTTTGTCGCAACCATTATATTCGTCGCAATTATTCCACCATGACTGATTTCTTTTGCTTTCTTTACTTCTTTTTTTATTGCCCTCAAATTTGCTTCTATAGGATTTCTATCCCAGTCAGGCTCTTTATAACCTATTTGTGCCGTGCTTATTACACCTATTCCTCCCTCAAGCGCCACTGCCCCGGCAAGTCCTGAAAGACTTATTCCAACGCCCATTCCACCTTGAATGAGTGGAATTTTTGCCTCTAATTCTCCAATTTTTAATGATTTCATTTATATCTCCATATTTAGTTTGCCTAAATTTGTGTAGTGTTTTCATTTTTCCGTTTTTTTCAACTCAACTATTTATGTTTTCGATTTTTTATTTTCCAACTCTGCTATTTATGTTTTTGAATTCATATATTACATTTGCCTGAATCTTTCATATCTTTGATTTCTGATATATTCAGGATTTTTGTCTTTGTACTCATCAGCAAACTTTAAAATTTCTTTTTTTATTTCTTCAGCTATTATATCTACATTTTCAAGTGATGCCTGCTGTTCTTCTTCAATAATCCCATCAATTATACCTAGTTCAAGCAATTTATGAGATGTGCATTTCATCACGCTTGCAGCTTCATCCGCTCTTGAACCGTCTTTCCAAAGAATTGTTGCAAATCCTTCAGGAGAAAGTATTGAATACATTGCATTCTCAAGCATTAAAACTTTATTTGCCACTGCATTTGCCAAAGCTCCTCCGCTTCCTCCTTCGCCTATAACTATTGTAAGAACCGGAACTTTTAGTCCTGACATTTCAAATATACTTTTTGCAATCGCTTCTCCCTGTCCTCTTTCCTCTGCCTCAATTCCCGGATATGCTCCCGGCGTATCTACAAAGCAAATAATTGGGCGGTTAAATTTTTCTGCCTGCTTCATAAGTCTGATTCCTTTTCTGTATCCTTCAGGCGATGGCATACCAAAATTTCTGGTAATATTCTGTTTTACATTTCTTCCTTTTTGCTGAGCTATTATCGTAAAATAGCTGCCATTGATTTCACCAATTCCACCTACAATTGCTCCGTCATCTCCATAAAATCTGTCACCATGTAATTCTAAAAATCTGTCAAATATTTCATTTATATAATCAAAACTATATGGTCTGTCTTTATCTCTGGCTATTTTAACGCGCTCCCATGGCGTAAGTATTTGTTCCATTTCTATGCCCTTTCGCTTTGCTTAATTAGATAAAATAAGAAATTCCAATGTTTTCTTCAATCTTGTTCTAGTCACAATTTTATCTATAAATCCGTGTTTCAATAAAAATTCTGCCCGTTGAAATCCTTCAGGGAGTTTCTGATGAATTGTCTGCTCAATTACTCTTTGTCCGGCAAAACCAATCAATGCTCCCGGTTCAGCAATTATTACATCTCCAAGCATTGCAAAACTCGCCGTAACCCCTCCTGTTGTTGGGTCAGTTAATACTGAAACATATAAAAGTCCTGCTTCATCATGTCTTTTAACTGCCTGGCTCGTTTTTGCCATTTGCATAAGAGACACTGTGCCTTCCTGCATACGGGCTCCACCTGAACAGCAAAACATAACAACCGGTAATTTTTCTTCAGTTGCTTTCTCAAATAATCTTGTAATTCTTTCTCCTACTACGCTTCCCATACTTCCCATTATGAAATCCGCAGACATTACTCCAATCGCAACTTCTTTTCCTTTAATTGTTCCTTTTCCTGTAATTACAGCTTCATCAAGCCCTGTTAACTTTTGTGCTTTTTCTATTTTTTCAATATAATTTGGAAACTGTAATGGATTGTCCGTTACAATTTCCTTATCCCATTCTACAAAGCTACCCCTGTCTAACACCATTTCAATTCTTTGTTTTGCATTTATTCTGAAATAATGTTCACATTTTGGGCATACATATTTATTTGCCACTAAATCCTCAGAATAGATTATTTCTTTACATTTAGGGCAGCGCATAAACATTCCATCAGGAACATTTGATTTGCTGCTTTCATTCTTTACTATTCTTTTCGGAGTTTTTTTCAACATTTCTTTTAACATTTTTTAACCTCTGATCTCAAAGCATCCATATTTTTACAACCCATTTTTATCTCTATCCCCAGGCGCCATAATCTTTATTGTCTTTAGCACATGACTATTCATTGCAATGATTTTTAGCCTCTATCCTCCAAACGTCTGTTGATTTCCAGTGCATTCCCTTTGGCAAATTCATTTGAATTAATAATTTCATACTGCATATCTAAATTCGTTTTTATCCCATCAATTACAACTTCCCCTAGCGCACTTCTCATTTTCTCAATGGCCTCTTTTCTGTCGTGGCCGTGAACTATTATTTTTGCCACCATCGAGTCGTAACACGAAGGAATTTTGTACCCGTGAAACAATGCGGAATCTACCCGTATTCCATTTCCTCCCGGGAAATGAAGTTCATTTACGGTACCTGGGCATGGGATAAAATGATTGTCAGGGTCTTCTGCATTTATTCGACACTCTATTGCACATCCCGAATGTTTTACATCGTTCTGTGTCATTGTAAGTTTTTCACCTGCTGCTACCATTATCATTTCTTTTATCAAATCAACTCCTGTCACCATTTCTGTCACAGGATGTTCTACCTGAATTCTTGTATTCATTTCCATGAAATAAAAATGTTCACCATCTTTATCAAGCAAAAATTCTATTGTTCCTGCACTGTAATATTTTGCAGCCTTTGCGGCTTTAATTGCCGCTTCTCCCATTTTCTTTCTTACTTCTTCTTTTAAAACAACCGAAGGAGTTTCTTCAACTAACTTCTGATGTCTTCTTTGAATACTGCAATCTCGCTCTCCTAGTTGTAATACATTTCCAAATTTGTCCCCTATAATCTGAAATTCGATATGTCTTGCATTTTCCACAAATTTTTCTATATACATCTGGTCATCACCAAAGGCAATTTCTGTTTCTTTTTTTGCAGTTTCAAATAATTCTACAAAATCTTCTCTTTTTCTTACTTCCCTCATACCTTTTCCGCCACCGCCGGAAACTGCCTTTACTATTACCGGATAACCTATTTCGTCAGCTATTTTCTTTCCCTGATAAGCATCTGTAAGAGGCTCATTTGTTCCCGGAACTACAGGTACTCCTGCTTTAATCATAGTTTGTCTTGCTATAGATTTATTTCCCATATTTATCATACTTTCTACTGAAGGCCCGATAAATTCTATATTGCATTCATTACATATTTTTGCAAATTTGCTGTTTTCTGATAAAAAACCAAATCCAGGATGTATCGCATCTGCCTTTGTAGCAATTGCTGCACTTAATATTTTTTCTATATTTAAATAACTATCTTTTGATTTATAAGAACCAATACACACACATTCATCCGCAAGTTGTGCATGAAGTGCATCTTTATCTACTTCTGAGCAAACTGCCACTGTTTGAATTCCCATTTCTCTACAAGCTCTTATTATTCGAACAGCGATTTCGCCTCGATTTGCTACTAGAATTTTTTCAAACATCTACTTTCTCCTTTTCGACTAACAACATTTTCACTGTATTGCAAATACAAGTTCTGCCTGTGCGCAAAGTTCTCCATCCACATACGCTTTTCCTTCACCTATACCAAGTGGTCCACGCACTCTAGTCATTTCCACTTCCATTCTAAGCACATCTCCCGGAACAACTTTTCTTCTAAATTTAGCGTTTTTAATTCCACCAAACAAAGGAGTTTTTCCTTTATATTTATCGTCTGATAATAAACTGACAGCTCCTACCTGTGCCATTGCTTCAATAATAAGCACTCCCGGCATTACAGGTTGATCCGGAAAATGTCCTGCAAAAAACGGTTCATTATAGCTTACACATTTAATTCCTACTGCTCTCTTTCCTACTTCCATTTCTTCTATTCTGTCTACAAGTAAAAACGGCTGTCTGTGAGGAATTATATCCATTATTTCCTTTGTGTTTAACATATTAATCTCCATTCTGTTGCAAATGCGCAACTTTTTTAGCATTTAAGATTCATTATTTCTATAAAGCGATTCTTCACTTTTCTAATCTTCTAATTAATACAGTTTCTTATTTGCTAACTTTTACGATTACCTGTCCATACTCTACTAAATCTTCATTTTCAACCAGAATCTCTTCAACTACGCCATCACATGTTGCACTAATTTCATTCATTAGTTTCATGGCTTCAATGATTCCTATTGTTTGACCTTTTTTTATTTTGTCTCCCACCTTAATAAACGGTTCTTCCCCCTCAGCTCTTGCCGCATAAAACGTTCCAACCAAAGGACTTTTTATTTCTTCTAAATCATCACTTTGTCCTTCATTTTCATTCACGCCCACAGTTCTAATAGTTTCTACATTTGCATCAGGCAAATTGCCGGGAACTGTTAAAGCTGCCATAGCCACGCTCTGTTCTGCCTTTATATTTAATTTAAAATTTCCTTCTTCAACTGATAATTCTGTTATTTTTGATTTATTAACCTTATCTATCAGCTTTTCTATTTGTTCATAATCCATTTTAATCTCTGTAATCTGACTTATTTGCTACCAACAAAATTTTCCTTTTCATCATCATTTTTTATGACGCGATTTCGTTAATTTCGATAATATGCTTTCATCAGATTTTCCTTTCTTCTGCCATTATGCTTCAAATTTTTTAACCATTATGCTTCCATTATGTCCACCAAATCCTAGCGAATTGCTTATGGCATAATTTACTTTTCTATTAACAGCCTCAGGTGTGTAATTCAAATCCAATTCTTCATCTTTTACTTTAAAGCCTGCTGTTTTATGGATGTAATCTTCCATAACCGATTTGATACATACGATAAATTCCACAGCCCCTGCTGCACCTAACATATGACCTACCATCGACTTTGTTGAATTTACATTTAAATCATATGCTTTATCACCAAATGCTTTTTTAATTGCCATTGTTTCAAATAAATCATTATGATGTGTACTTGTTCCATGTGCATTTATATACTCAACCTGCTCAGGTTTTACATTTCCATCTTCCATAGCAAGCATCATAGCCCTTGATGCACCTTCACCATCTTCGGCAGGTGATGTAATGTGAAATGCATCACATGTTGCTCCATATCCTGCAACTTCACCATATATCTTTGCTCCGCGCTTTATTGCATGCTCGTATTCTTCTAATACAACAACTCCTGCACCCTCACCCATAACAAATCCACTTCTTTCTTTGTCAAATGGGATTGAAGCTCTTAAAGGATTTTCCTGTGTTGAAAGTGCTGTAAGTGCTGAAAATCCGCCCACTCCTATTGGGCAAACTGATGCTTCCGTTCCACCTGCAAGCATAATATCTGCATCACCATACTGAATGTATCTGAATGCTTCTCCTATCGAATGTGTTCCTGTTGCACATGCAGTTACGATGTTTAAACACTTGCCTTTACAGCCAAACTGAATTGCCACATTTCCTGCTGCCATATTTGTAATCATCATCGGAACTAACATCGGGCTAATTCTTCCCGGTCCTTTTTCAAGTAACTTTTTATGTTCTCTTTCCATCGCCTGCAAGCTTCCAACTCCTGAGCCTATAGAAACACCCATTCTGTTTTTATCTGTTTTTTCCAAATCAAGCCCTGAATCTTCAACTGCCTGTTTCGCCGCTGCTACTGCATACTGAGAAAACAATTCCATTCTTCTTGCTTCGCGCTTATCCATATATTTTGTAGCATCAAAATCTTTAACTTCTGCTGCAAGTTTTACCTTAAAATCCGTAGTATCAAATTTTGTTATCTCTCCGATTCCTACTGTTCCTTTTTTCACATTTTCCCAAAATGTATCTATGTCATTACCAATTGGTGATATTATTCCTAATCCGGTTACTACTACTCTTCGTTTCAAATTCCCATACCTCCATCTACTCCGATAACCTGTCCTGTAATATATCTTGCTCCATCAGATGCCAAAAACAGCGCCGTATGTGCAATATCATTTACATTTCCAAGACAATTAGCCGGAATTCCTGATAAAATCTGTTTCTTCACATTTTCATCCAGCTGACCCGTCATATCAGTTTCAATAAATCCGGGTGCAATTGCATTTACAGTTATATTTCTGGAAGCCATTTCTTTTGCCAGCGATTTAGTCATTCCTATTATTCCTGATTTTGAAGCACTGTAATTTAATTGTCCTGCATTTCCATGAACTCCAACTACTGAAGACATGTTAATTATTCTTCCGTTTTTTTGTCGCATCATTTGTCTTGTTACATTTTTCATACAATTAAATGTTCCTTTTAAATTAACATCTATTACATCGTCAAATTCCTGTTCTGACATTCTGAGCAAAAGATTATCTTTTGTAATCCCTGCATTGTTTACAAGAATGTCTATTCTTCCATAAGTTTTTACAACATATTCCATCATTTCTTTTACTTCATCAAATGAGGCTACATTGCATTTATAAGCTTCTGCTTTTCCCCCTGATTTAATAATTTCGTCAACAACATTTTCTGCCTTTTCCTTAGAGCCAGCATAATTTACTATTACAACTGCGTTATTTTCAGCAAATGTCTTTGCCACCTTAGCGCCTATTCCTCTGGAAGCTCCTGTAACAATTGCTACTTTATTACTTAACATATTTCTAATCCTTTCAGTTTTTCTAAATCATCCACTTTTTCAATATTTATTACCGTTACATCTTTATTGATTTTTTTAACAAATTTAGAAAGTGTTTTCCCCGGTCCTATTTCAACAAATGTATCAACTCCATCATCTATCATTTTTTCAACACTCTGCATAAATTTTACAGGTGATGAAATCTGTTTTTTTAGAAGTTCTTTTATTTGTGAATTATCATATATGTAACTTGCATTACAATTTGCCACATACGGCATTTTAAGTTCTTTAAGCTCAATATTTTTCAATTCTTTTTCCAGCTTCTCTCCTGCCCCTTTTAGCATGGCAGAGTGAAATGGTCCGCTTACCTTAAGTGGCAAAACTCTCTTTGCTCCATTTTCTGCTAAAGTTTTTGAAGCTTTCTCTACTGCATCAGTTTCACCTGTTATAACAATCTGACCCGGACAATTATAATTTGCAACTGCCACTTCTCCTTCTGTATTTTTGCAAATATCATCAATTTTATCTGCATCCATTCCAAGCACTGCTGCCATTGTTCCTTTACCATCCGGAACTTCTTCATCCATAAACATTCCTCTTTTTCTTAGGAGATAAACCGCATCCTCAAATGTAATTGTTCCGCATGAATAAAGGGCTGCATATTCTCCAAGACTTAATCCTGCACACACGTCAGGCTTTACTCCTGTTTTTTCAATCTGTTGTAAAATTGCTGCGCATACTGTAAACATTGCTGCCTGTGTATACTGTGTATTGTTTAAATCTTCATTTTCTTCAAAGCACATCTTTTCCATATCAAATCCAAGAATCTTCGTTGCTTCTTCAAAGTATTTTTTACTGTCTTCATATTTATCAAAAAAATCTTTTCCCATTCCAAAATACTGAGCACCTTGTCCCGGAAAAATAAATGCCGTCTTTCCCATGTTTCCTCCTAACTTTGAGTTATAATTCATGTTTTTTATTTGATACACACTTACTTTTATTTTTTTGTTCAAAAAATTTCAATTAATTTTTTATAATTTCAAAAGTTTTTCTGCCTGATTTTCCATTTCTTCAATTATTTCTTTGCAGCTTTTTGTTTCGTGTATAAGTCCTGCTATCTGTCCTGCCATAAAAGAGCCATTCTGTGTATCTCCATCTTGCACTGCCTTTCTAAGCGAGCCTAATGTGAGATATTCTAATTCTTCAAATCCTGCACCTTCATTTTCCATTTTTACATATTGTCTTGTCATATTATTTCTTAATGAACGTGCCGGATGTCCATGGCTTCTTCCTGTTACAACCGAGTCAATATCTTTTGCCTTTAAAACTTTATTTTTATAATTTTCATGAATATTTGTTTCGTTTGCCACTAAGAAACATGTACCTGCCTGAATTCCTTCAGCACCTAACATAAACATTGCTGCCATGCCTCTTCCATCGCCTACGCCACCTGCTCCAATTACAGGAATTTCTATCGCATCAGCTACCTGTGGTATTAAAGTCATTGAAGTTGATTCACCAATATGGCCGCCTGATTCACATCCTTCTGCGATAACCGCGTCAACTCCGGTTCTTTCTAATCTTCTTGCCATCGCTACAGAAGCAATAACCGGAATAACAGTTATTCCCGCTTCTTTCCACATTTCCATATATTTTTCAGGATTTCCTGCACCTGTTGTAACTACGGGAACTTTTTCTTCAACAACTACTTTTGCAACTTCATCTGCTGATGGACTAAGAAGCATTACATTTACCCCAAAAGGCTTATCTGTTAATTCTCTTGTCTTTCTTATTTCCTCTCTAACTACTTCTGCTGGAGCATTTGCCGCACCTATAATTCCAAGTCCGCCGGCATTTGACACAGCAGCTGCCAAATGATGGTCAGCTACCCATGCCATACCTCCCTGAATAATAGGATGCTTAATTTTAAGCAATTCTGTTATTCTTGTTTTCATTTATGCCTCCACGCCTTTTGATGTTAAATAGTCAGCAACATCCTGAACTGTCTTGATATTCTGTAATTCTTCTGATGGAATTTCTACATTAAATTCATCTTCTAATGCCATAACTAATTCCATTAAATCTAATGAATCTACTTCCAAATCTTCTTTGAAAGAACTTGTTGCTGTAATTTCTCCATCAATGCTTAAGTTTTCTTTTGCTAATTCAATAATCTTTTCTACCATTTTTTTAATTCCTCTTTTCTTTTTGTTCCACTTTTTTAACGCGGACATATACTTATACACAAAAAAAAATAAAACCTTGCAATTTTTTTGCAAAATTTTATTTTTTTTATTTTTTTTATTTTTTTAATATCTTATTGATTCACTGTTATGCAGCCTTTCGCTTTTTGTGAATAACTCTGATTGCAACAATTATTCCTGTTGTAAGGGATGCTGCAAGCACACCCACTTCAGTAACTCTTCTTACTTTTTTATTATTCCACCATTTTTCAAATAGTGTTTCTTCAAATTTCAACTTTTCAATATCTTCGTCCGGATAATCTGTTTCAACTTCACTTATATCTATTTTACTAAATAAATCAATTAACTTGCTTTCAAAAATCGCATTTTCAATTATTGGATTACTCATAACTTTCTTCTCTCCTCTGGAATTCCTTTTTCATTTTCTTTCTAAGCCTTGATAAATATGAATCTACCGTAGTAACTTCCATATTCATTTCCTGCGCTATCACTTTGGAACTCTGTATGTAAAAATATTTTCTAATAACCAATTCTTTTTCTCTTGGTTTTAAATCATCTAATATATTTTTAAGCACATTTACATCTTCTTCAATCATTGCCCTATCTTCAGGTCCTTTGCTTATGGAAACATAATTTTTAAGCATTTCTTCCGCGTCCCCATGTTCAAGCATTATTTCATCTTTGCTTAAATCTCTTATTCTGTTAATCGCCGTATTTCTTGCTACATATTTTAAATATGTCTTAAGTGATGCTTTTTTCAAATCGATTTTATGTGCATTTTTCCATACCTTAAAATAAGTATCATTCAGGCATTCTTCTACATCTTCCGGTCTGTTTCCCACAATATTTGAAATAATGTAACTAAGTAACTTGTCATATTTTCCTGATAATTTATAAAGAGCTTTTTCGTCTTTATTTATCAGCAACTTTAAAATTCTTTCATCTGTCACTTCTTTGTTCTCCTTAAGGATTTTGTACGTACATTAACTTATACACTATTTTTATCATAATCTTGCAAAAAAATCTCTATTTTTTTGAATTAGATTGAATTTAGTTAAAAAAAGCTGCCGCATAAATACGACAGCTCTTCAAATATAATATTTTACATTTACAATTTAGTTTTCAATACAACTTATTTTTCAAGTCTTACTTTAACTTAATCTTTACAGCCTTTGAATATTTGCCATATACTTTTGTTCCCTTAACGATAACATACGCTCTTACTTTGGCAAAATATTTTTTATTTGGTTGTAACTTTTTAACTGTAACAGATAACTTCTTTGCATCTACTGTTTTTGTTGTCTTTTTAGCAAATTTCTTTGATGTTGATACTTTTACCTCATATCCTGAAGCACCTCTCACTTTTTTAAGTTTAATAACAACTTTCTTTGCGCTCGCCTTCTTAACAGCTGATTTTATTTTTCCTTTTCCTACAATTATCTGTGTGCCTGCATTTATTGTTTGTGTAGTTTGCTGTGTTCTGTTTGCTGTTGTTGTATCCGTTTTGTTAGTTGTAGTCTGTGTTGTCGCTGTTGTTGTATCCGTTTTGTTAGTTGTAGTCTGTATTGTTGCTGTTGTTGTATCCGTTTTATTAGTTGTAATCTGTGTTGTTGCTGTTGTTGTCTGTTGTGTATTGTTTACTACAGTTGTAACTTCTGCCTTTGTTGTAGTCTCTTCCTGTTTTGTTGTAGTTTCTTCCTGTTTTGTTGTAGTTTCTGTCTTTGTTGTAGTTTCTTCCTGCTTTGTTGTAGTTTCTGTCTTTGTTGTAGTTTCTTCCTGCTTTGTTGTAATTTCTGTCTTTGTTGTAGCATCTTCAATCTTATTTACTATCAACAAAATCTTAAATGTTTTTGTATCCATTCCATTTGATACCTGACAATAATATAATCCGGCGTTGTCTGAATTTGCATTATTTATAGAAATTGTTGCATTGTTTTCTCCCTCTATAAGAGCATTTCCATTGAACCATTTATATGTAATTGTTCCAATATCTGAAGATACAATTGCTCCAATTCCTATTGAAATATTTTCGCCTTCTTTGCAGATAATATTATATCTGTTATTTTCTACATCATAATTTGCAGAATAATTAATTTTCAATTTAACATCATCAGACTTTTTCAAAGTTACTCTAAATGAATTGTAGTTTTGTTCGTTGCTACTTATAACAAAATAATAAGTTTTTCCCTTTTCAAGAGTGTCGATAACTACAAAATTCTTTTCATTTCCATATTCATTATAATCAATGTACTTTCCTGTTTCATCATATAAATCACAACGTGTCGCAGGTCCGTTATTTTCTTCTGATTCACTAGAATACATAGCATACTGTCCGTCTGTATTTGGCACAAATTTAAAAACCATCTGCTTAGTCCCGTTCTCTCTAAATGCCACTTTCTTTGAATCATTCAAGAAAATCTCTTCATTATTTTTTTCAAATTCTGATACTGAAACATTTGACAAAAGTTCTATTTCAAATATTTCTGAATTGATTCCATTTGAAACAACACATCTGTATCCTATTGGGCTCTGCTCATTAACCTGATTTATTGTTAGCGTTTCACCTTTTTCATTTGGCAAATATGTCAAATTCATATTTTCATCATATGCATACCATGAATATGTAATTGTTCCTGTAGCTGATGTAACCTTGGCATTCAAACTAACTGTCACAGGCTTTCCTAATATTACAGGAATTTTTACATGATTAGATTTGCTATCTCCCAAATAATCAACTTTCAATGAAACGTCAGAATATTTTCTAAGCGTAACGCTTGTGTTCAAAGCATTTCCTGACTCACTTATTATCTGAAAATAGTAAGTATGTCCCTGTTTCATTTCATAATTTGTACAAAAATTGATTCCTTCTGAATCCAGCGGATAAAAATTAGATATTACATCGCCTGTGGAATTTAAGATGTTGCAATGGACACTTTGATTTCCCTCACTAAATAAAGCATATGTGTCTGTCTTTGTTGGTACAAATTTGTATAAAACACTTTTTGAATCTGCACTTACAACCTGAATCTTCTGACTCAAATTAACTGTTACACTATTTGTAACATCAACACTTGCATATATACCATTAACCTGTGTACATGGTATGTTTGACATAATCATTCCGGCAGCTAAAACACAGACTGCTACCTGTTTAAATAATTGTTTTCTTAACATAAAACCCTCTCCTTTATTTTTCCCAATAACGTTCTTATTATATTTTATTTTTACTAATCAAACAAGTATTTTGCCGAAATTTGCACTAAAGTTTGTAAAATTATTTCAGAAAAATTTGTAATAAAATACGGTGGCAGACAAATTACCGCTATCACCGTATTTTATATTTGATATTTATTGATGATTCTAATCACTTAAATTTATTTTTGTTGTAAAAATTTAAGTCTATTTTTCTCATCTTTAGTTAAGTTCTTTTTCTTAATTATTCTAAACACTTAAGTCTATCTTCTTAATTATATAAACAATTGATGAACTGTATCCTATTCCATGTTCTTTCTCACACGTATATAAATGATAACTCATCCATTTATTAAACTGACTATCATTCATTGCATCAATTTGTTCAGTCATCATAGAACCTATTCCATCCATGGCAAATCTATTTGTAAATTCCATTCCGCTTGAATGAATTACATCTTCCATCTCATCTATGGTAAATGTAGTTTTACTTCCATGAAGAATCTTCATTGTTTTCTTGTCTACATTTTCAGATTTAAGAAAATCAGGATCGTAATTTAAAATTTCATTTGCAAGCATCATATCATTAGAAGTAAATGAAACGAAAACTCTTCCGCCTACTTTACACACTCTGTATGCTTCTTTAAGAAATGACACCTGTTCTTCTTTTGTCTTTAATTTATCCATAGGTTCAACTGCAAGTACAACATCAAAACTCTCATCATTAAATTCTGTTAAATCTATGGAATTAACAGAAGTAACTTTGTGACCTTTCTGTTCAAAATAAGCTTTCTTTGCTACAAATCTTGAGCTTATATCAAGAATATCGCTCTTCTTTGGCAATCTTTCCTCTACATAATAGATCGTTGTCAATATACCAATATTGTAAGAATTCGGAATATGGTTAACTTGTGAAGCTGCCTTTTCCTCTGAGCCCGTTTTTTCTTTTAAATGCTCTGCATAATCGTCTTTTCCCTCTTTAGTAAAATCATCTTCCAATTTATCGCTTATCTTGCATTCAGTCTTTAGTTTCTGTTTTTTCTTATTGTCATCTTGTTTTAAAGATATTTTAACATTATCAGAAGCCGTTCTTTTATTAGTATCTTCTTGTTTTAATTCAACATCCTGTTCTAACTCATATAAAGATTCTTCTATTCCGTTCGCATTAGATATCTCTTCAAGCATAACTTTTTTCATTTCTATTTTATGAGCTTCCTCGTCTAATACTCTAAGCGCTGCCTGTATGTTTTCTTTAAGTTCAATTTTTTCAACAGGCTGAAGTCCTTCAATAACTTCTTCCTCCTGATAACTGCCGGACTTCTGTGAACTTACGGCTTTTTCTACATCGTGGTTAATATTTTTTATCTTTTGAGTCTCAAATTCTTCCTCGCTATTCTCGTCACTATCTAACTCAAACATATCCTTGTCATCTACAAATTCAATTCGTTTTATCATAATACCTGTGCTAAAATGAAATTTATGATAAAACTTTTCCAACTGCTTTGTAGTTCTCCCATCTATCGGAGTTGGATTCGTAGTAACATGTTTAAATTTTCTTTTTTCAACATACAACATCATCATCTTCATAAGGGTTGAACCTACCCCTTTTCCATTATGCTTTTCACTTACAATAAGCATATCAATATGAAGTGAATTGTCTTTCATATGTGAAATATCATTTTCGTCTTTAGAGTTATATGAATGTCCTGTAATTGTTCCAACCGGCAAAACTTCTCCCGGATAAAAAGCCTCTCCGCACACATGATACCCTTCTTCTTTAAATTCAATTCGATAATCCTTGTATATATATGCTACAGTATCGTACATTCCTTTTCTCTCCTTAAAAGTCTCTATGTATATAATATCAAATTTGGCACTTTCTTTCCATAGAATATAAGAATAAATATTAGTATTATCTAATCTTTTATTTAAATAAACTTCACGTAAAAATTTTTTAGAGATATATAAACAGAAAACATTCATTATCTAATCTTTTATTTTACAATATATAATCTCAATAATTTAAATAATAAATAACGCCAAAAAGAAAATGAGCATTCACAAATCTTTCGATTGCAAACGCTCATTATTTTAAAGAAGTTCGTTAATTGATTGGGGTCTCTAATAAAATATGAAGGTATTTGATATAATTATATTAGGAATTTAACGACTTCTTTCTTCTTTCTCATTGTAATTGAACTGTTTTTATTATGCAACCCTTTATTTTATAGGCAGGTGTTATTTTTTTATTCAAATTAATAAAAACACTTTTATTAATATTTTGTTTGACAATATTCTCTATTTGTGATATAAATATCAAGTGCTTAACGCACAGCAACCTTTAGGGGTGTAGTTCATCGGTAGAATAAGAGTCTCCAAAACTCCAGAGGAGGGTTCGATTCCTTCCACCCCTGTTATAAAAAAATCGTGTTTTTAACACGATTTTTTTTTATCTTTTATTATTTAAAAATAATCCTAACAACATATAAAAACCTGAAATTGATTTTACTATCAAAATTAAAATCAATTTCAGGTTTATTTATAATTATGTATATACTTTTTTATTTTTTAGTTTTTACAGCTTGTATCTTTGTCCAGGCACCATATACTTTCTTACCATTTACAATTTTATAAGCTCTTACTCTTACAAAATATTTTTTATTTCCTTTCAGTTTCTTAACAATTGCTCTATTACCTTTAACTGTTTTCTTTATAAGTCCTTTATTCTTAAATTTCTTTGTATTAGATATTTGAATTTCATATCCCTTTGCATTTTTAACTTTCTTGAGAGATATTTTAACAGCATTTTTTGTTGTCTTAACTGTTGCTTTAGTTTTTTCAACTTTTGTTTCTGTTGAAGCAACCAGTGCTTCAGTTGTTGATGCTATCGATGATTCATTCGCCTGTGTTGTAGTATTTCCCACCGCCTTAGTTGTTGCTTCAGTTGAATTTATTTCAGATGATTTAGTTGTTGTTTCAGGCACATTTGTTTCCGGTTTTTTATTCGTCACTTCAGGTGTTGTTACCTCTGGTGTTACCGGTTTAGTTATTGCCCCTGTATTGTTATCATCCGTTGATAAAATTACAAATCTTGCTTCTCTAATATATTCACCGTCCTTATATATAAAGCATCGATAAATAGTATTGTTATTATCTTTAAATATATCATTTTCTGAAACATTAACTACAAGTTGCTTATTATCATTTTCAATCTCAATATATTTATCATCTACATTTTTTGCCCATGTAAATTGATATGTTTCATCGCTTTCTATATAATTTCCGTGTTTATAAATCTCAGGTACTAAATTAACTGTATTTCCAGCTTGTGTACGAACAATCTGATATAATTCAACGTTTTCTTCTTCTAATTTATCAACATCATATATTTCAAAAGTTTTAATATAAATTAACTTGCCTTTTTTATATAATCTTGCTTCAAAATAAGCACTCTCTTTTTCATCATTTAAATAAAAGTCACTTGAGCTCACTTTGTCAATAGCATAATGGAATCCTGAGCCAACTTTTACAGGATCAGTATAATTATACTCATATTCTCCTGTTTTAACTCTTGTACTCTTATACCATTCCATTGTCAAACCTTCTGCTTCAGGATCTTTTACAACTTTATTATTTAACGAGTCAATTATTGTAGGTGCAAGCATTGCGCTTCCATCTTTATGAGCATACACAATACCTTCCTCAAAATCATATGCGCACTGCTTATCTATAATATTAAACCATGCATATCCAACAGGCCTGCCATCTTTGTATACGCCACATTCTATATTAGTTGTAGCAATATTATCAAATTTACCCGTGAAATTGTATGTTGGTTGTGTGCTGATGCACTCCTCATTACCTTCCTGATACCATTTATAAGTAAATCTAGAATCGTTAATATCCACTTTGTTTCCATAATAGTCTGTAATTGTTGGTGCTAAAGCAACACTATCTCCATTATCAACATATACAACAGTCTTTTCGACTTCATATGTATACTCAATATCATTTACACTAAAGTATACTGAATCTAACATTTCACCATTCTTACTTACTGTGCATCCTATATCCAAATAACCTTTTGGTTCCATTTGATCTGATGTGATATTTTTAACTATATATGAACTATCTGTTGATATAATGTTTTCATCATCTCCACCCATAAACCATTTGTAAGTTATTCCTTCAACGCCTAAATCTTCAACAACCTGTTCGCTTTCAACTACTAAATAGGGTTTTAATTCGATATCATCGCCAACGTTGCAATATATTTTTTTTGATCTTACACCTGTTACATCAGGTTCCCATTTTTCTACATATATAGTTGCATTAAATTGTTGGTTTTCAGCTTCTCTTACCTTTATTTTATAATCTGTTCCAGCATGGAATGCATATTTAATAACAAAATTGCTATTCGTATGAGTGTCATCATCATTTATTAGCATTTTCCATTCGCCATTAACTTTTTCATATAAAGTTCCATAAAATTCATATTCACATATTTCGCTATAAATTTTATAGTAACCTGTCTCACTTACTGAAAATTCGTATTCTGCTTCTTCATTTTCCTGTGCTGATATTTCAATTGGTGAACTAAGTTGTATATTATCGGCAGCCTCTGTCTGTTCTGTAGTTGCAAATGTAATTCCTACAGTTAACGTTGCAACCATAGCAACTGTTTGAACAAGTGCCATTACTCGTTTTAAATTCATATTTTTCTCCTTTTTCTTTAGCTTTGCATAATTTATAAATATACTAATATTATAAATTAATAAATAATACTACTCAACTTTATTATATTAAAATTTCGAATACAATTTACTAATATTATTATATATTTAGTAATTAATTTTTATCTTATTCAAAATTAATTATTAATTTCTATCGTATATATTGCTAATTTGTAATTTTAACTTTTATTCTATAAATTTTGCCTTATTAATTCTTTTAGTTACTTTAAACTAAATCCTGTGCTTCTTTTACATTACTAATGCCTATTAATTCTATTCCACTAGTATCTTTTAAGCTGTCCATTGATACCTTTGGAAGAACACAGCGTTTAAATCCTAATTTTTTTGCCTCAGCAACTCTTTGATCTGTCATTGCAACTGCTCTTATTTCACCTGCCAGACCTACCTCGCCAAAAAATATTGTATCTGCCTCAATAACTCTGTTTTTGTAACTTGAAAGCATGGCAATTACAAGCGCTAAATCAAGACCGGGTTCTGATATTTTCATTCCGCCTGCAACGTTTACATAAGCATCGAAGTCTCCCATTTGAATTCCAATTCTTTTTTCTAAAACTGCCATCAAAAGATTTACTCTATTATAGTCTGTACCAACTGCAGTTCTTCTTGGCATTCCAAAATTGCTTCTTGTAAGAAGTGCCTGTATTTCCACTAAAATAGGGCGTGTTCCCTCCATGAGGCAGGCTACAACTGAACCCGAAGCATCTGTAGGTCTTCCCTCAAGCATAAATTCTGAAGGATTAAGTATCTGCTCTAATCCTTCGCTTCTCATTTCAAATACTCCTATTTCATTTGTAGAACCATATCTATTCTTTACACCTCTTATAATTCTGTAAGCAGCATGTCTGTCTCCTTCAAAATATAGAACTGTATCTACCATATGCTCTAACACTCTTGGTCCTGCCACAACCCCCTCTTTTGTTACATGACCTACTATAAACATTGGAATTGTACTTCCCTTTGCGACCTGCATGAGAGCGTTTGTAGATTCTCTTACCTGACTTACACTTCCTGGTGCCGAACCTACTTCTTCACGATACATTGTCTGAATCGAATCAATAACAACAATATCCGGATTACATACTTTTATCTGTTCTTCTATGGTATCAAGACTTGTTTCGCACAAAAGAAGCATTTTGTCATTAAATTTTCCTATTCTGTTTGCTCTTAATTTTATTTGCTTAACTGATTCTTCACCTGATATATAAAGCACTTTTTTTCCATCATTTGACAGGTTTCTGCATACCTGCAACAATAACGTTGATTTTCCAATACCCGGATCTCCACCTACAAGTACCATTCCTCCAGGCACAATACCCCCACCTAACACTCTGTCTAATTCAGAAAATCCTGTTGAAATTCTTTCTTCATCTGCTGCATCAACTTCATTTATTGCTACCGGTTTACTTTCAAGTATATTTTTTCCCGTAAGTCCCTTTGTTTTCTTTGTGACTAATTCTTCTACAAATGTGTTCCATTCTTTACATCCCGGACATTGTCCTAACCATTTGCTTGTTTCATATCCGCATTCTTTGCAAAAAAATGCTGTTGTTTTTCCCTTTGCCATATTTCTCCTTTTCAATCCTATGGGGGTGAAGCAGGATAAATTTGAATAAAGTACGCTCGCGCTGCTTGCCGCTCGTAGCGGTTCTGAATCTTTGGCATATATTCTGACTTTTGAACCTACGGTTCCAGTCAGAATATATGCCAAAGATTTGAACCGACGGCGTCAAATGCTCTTTATTCAAATTTATCCTGCTTCACCTTCCGGGCTTTAAAACTCTCGCTTCTTCTCAGTGATTATGCATTCGCCAACTCTTACTCTTTATCTTTTTTTGTTATACCCATGGCTCCGCCATGTAATCACTTCGAATCCGCTTCGCTTCTTCTCAGTGATTATGCATTCGC
>OGXA01000186.1_pt1 | contig 55087 bp, 47 predicted proteins | sample 1576171 | NCBI WGS metagenome assembly OGXA01 (sample SAMEA3541587, study PRJEB24748) | human gut metagenome | biome: human gut; feature: human-associated habitat; material: faeces | place: China | collected 2012 | reverse complement strand
TCCTGCAACGACGCTGTAAACGTAACCTCCTTCGGATGCCTCGAATCCTCATATTCTCCGTCAATTCGATAGGTCGTCACTTCGTAACCAACCCTATCCATCAAAACAGTGACTGTGCCATGCTGAATACCGGTATCCACTGTACGATGAAACAACACTTTTACCTGCTCCGGTCTCGCAGAAGTCGTAATATCCCAGTCATCCGGTTCGCGGTGCAGTATACTGTCGCGGACGCAGCCGCCAACCGCCCATGCTTCATATCCGGCACTTTGCAAAACGTTGATAATCTTTTTTACTGCTTCCGGCAATATGATTTTGATCTGTTCCGCCATTTGTCTGCTCCTTTTGTTGTTCTGACCGGTTTTACAAAAAATAAACTCTTTTATTCTACATTGTACAGGATTTCAGGTACAAAAAAAAGACTTGATGTTTCAAGTCTTCTTACTGAGACACGGGGGATTCGAACCCCCGACAACCTGATTAAAAGTCAGGTGCTCTACCAACTGAGCTAGTATCCCATATTATTTTTAAACAAAACACAATGCCCAGTTCCGGAATCGAACCAGAGACACGAGGATTTTCAGTCCTCTGCTCTACCAACTGAGCTAACTAGGCATTGCAGTGGATTTCTTAATTGAAAATCTCACGCGGAACATTTAGTATTATATCCGAGTGAGATCTTCTTGTCAAGAAAAAAATCATTATTTTTGATTTTTTTGAATATCCTGTGTGTAGCAGCGCAGAATTTCTCCAACGCTCCATGCCTGGGCATAGCAACCACGGCAGGTATGCGGGGCATCACCGTCAAAAATTTCGGAAATAGAACCAATGCAGCCCTCTTCCAAAAGGTGGGTCTGTACCGGTGCAAGATATGCCATTGCCTGTTTTTTTGCTTCCGGAGAGTGGTGGTGGACTTTCATGTAAGCGGTCAGAAAGCCGCCCATCAGAAATCCCCATGCGGTTCCCTGATGGTAAGCGGCATCTCTTTTCGGAAGAGAGCCACAGTAGATCCCGTGATAGTCTTTGTGTTCCGGAGAGAGGGAGCGTATGCCGGGACCGGCAAGCAGCTTTTCCTCTACGGTATTTACCACCTGCAGAGCCTGTTTGGCCGTGAGCATGGTATGTGGAAGGCTGACGGCATAGATCTGGTTGGGGCGGATGCTTGCATCTTTGCCGTTTTCTTCAATAACGTCATAGAGACATCCGTCTTTTTCGTTCCAGAATTCTTTTCGGAAAGAAGCAGATACACGAGTGGCAAGCTGGCGGTAAACGGAGGAATCTTCTTTGAAATGTTCTGCCAGTTCCGCAGTCACGCACAGCGCATTGTACCACAGTGCATTGATTTCTACCGGTTTTCCGTGACGCGGGGTAGCTACCCAGTCACCGACACGGACGTCCATCCAGGTTACCTGGTCCAATCCGCTTCCGGCATGGATGAGGGCGTCATCATCCATATAGATGGAAAAATCCGTGCCGTGTGCATAGGCATGAATAATTTCACACAGAACGGGGTAAATACGCCGCTGTATATAGTCATAATCCGATGGTTGTCCGGTAACCTTCAAATATGCGTCCACGGCATAAAAATACCACAGAGAGGCATCTGCAGTGTTATAGAGAGGGTCCTGCCCGTCATCCGGAAACATATTCGGGACCATGCCGTGATGGACATACTGCGCAAAGGTCGAAAGAATTTCCCGGGCATCCGAAAACCGCCGGGTGGCCAGTGTCAGCCCGGAAAAAGCGATCATGGTATCTCTGCCCCAGTCGGTAAACCACGGAAGACCTGCAAGGATTGTCATAAGTCCGGTGGAATCGCGCCGGGCAAGAAACTGGTCTGCTGCCACGACAAGTGTATTGGCAAAAGCATCATCGCCATATCCCGCCTGTTGTTTTAAGGAATCATAATATTCCTGTACGTGTGCGATTTCGATTGCTGCGGTATCTGCCTGCGGGCGGGAAAGCACAGGGGTGTCCTGTACCGGGTGGACGGTGCAAAGCAGGGAAATCTCTGTACTGCTGTGTGCCGGAAGTGTAAAACGCAGATCATATGGGCAAAAATGTGTATCCAGTCCCGCCGTTTCGTTGTCTACTTCCGTCTGGTACTGCATATCCACGTCGTATTGGTTTTCACGTGGAAAAAGTCTGCCGGCACTGCAGGAAAGCTCGATGCAGAGTCCGGGTGCAGCAGCCGGGATCAGAGTGAAACCGCCCACTGTGTTTGGCTCACAGGTAAACTGCAGGTCAGAAACGGCAGACGATGCACTGTGCTCCCGGAAATTCATAAGCGGGGTGATGGAAAGTCCGGCTTCCTCTCCCTGGTTTGTAATCGTATAGGAGATCGCAACTGTGTTTGATTCCCGCAGCAGGGCCAGATGTTTGTCCATACGGATATTGCCGGCGGCATAGGAAAAGCAGACAGTTCCGTCACAGGAGAAATCCGTTAAAAAACGCTGTCCTTGCGTGCGGATGGGAGAATGTCCTTTCCCGGCATGCTGGGAAGTTTCCAGATTGTAAACATGGGTTCCCTGTGTCAGTTTTTCATTGGTTTTGGAAAATACCAGATAGCGCTCGACCGGGGGATGCAGACTGGCAATCAGATATCCCTGATGTGTCCGGTTGCAGGCACCGATGATGGAGCCTCCCGCGTATCCGCCGATTCCATTGGTCATGGTCCATTCACGGCGGATGTTTTTTTCAAAATCTGCAAGTTTTTCTGTTGGAATATGTATCATATGCACCTCCGAAAATAAACGAAAAATAATATCTCTTATTGTAAGGGCTGGGGAACAAAAAATCTACTGTATTTATGAAAAAAATATTCTTTAGTGGAAAAAAAGTGTGGGATGGAGTATAATTAACATTACTACAAATGAAGGAGAGATAGAAGATTGGAAGTATATGTATTAGTACCGGTCCGGAAGACCGTGGTTGCAAAAGTAGTGGGGACATTGATGCTTGTACTTGCAGTAGTGAGTCTGCTTGCAGCATGTCTGACCAGTGGCATTACATTACCGGTTGCACTGGTATGCGGAATTGTCTGGTTTGTTCTGATGGGAAACTCCAAGGAGTTTGAGTATTCTTATTTTGACGGGGAAGTCCGCTTCGCAAAAGTTTTAAACAAGAACCGCAGAAAGTCACTGGGAGGTTATCCGATGGATGATGTAATTCAGATTGCGCCGGCTGGAGATCGCAGTGTATCACAATACGAGAGAGAGGGTGTCAAGGTGATTGATTATACCTCTCATGACAAAGATACTGCATATTATGATATGGTTCTGAAAAAGGAAGGCGAGACACTGCTGATCAAATTTGAACCGGATGATAAATATCTGGAAGCAGTGGAGTTTAAATACAGACAAAAAGTAATTCGCAGAAGTACACAGGCGTAAGAAAAAGGGGTGCCGAAATCCGGCATCCCTTTCCTGTGAGTGGATAGTTCTTATTTCGTTTTGTCAGAAGGGGTATCGAGATAGTGCATGCGTGAATCCGGTGAAATGGCAGGGGCAACGGATCTGCCCTGTGTGTTCATCAGTTTCAGACAATTCGGACACAGGGTACCGAAAGAAACCGGAGCACCACAGCGCTGGCAGTGCATGCCGGAGATAGTGGAAGCTGTGTTGACCTCATGATATTCGATCCGGCCTTCCCGAATCCACTCTTTGATCTGCCGGAGAGGAATATGGAAATGTTCTGCAACTTCATATTCATTTACAGTGTTGGCGCGGATATAATCCCGCACATTCCGGAAAAGCTGTGCTTCCTGACAAGTGGGACATAGCGTTCCTTCATAATGTTTTGGAAGCGTGCGTCCGCAAAATTCACAGTATTTATATTTATCGGAAATATTTTTTTCAGTCAGCATAGTTGTCACTCTCCATTGCTATTTACTAGTTACTATTATAACAACTGAACCATGTTTTTTCAATTAAGAAAGGATAACAGATCTGTGGAATATCAATTACAAAGAGAAAACCCAATTGCGGTATTTGACTCCGGAGTGGGAGGAATCAGTGTCCTGCGGGAACTGATCCGGATTATGCCGGAGGAAGATTTTATTTATTTCGGGGATTCTAAAAATGCACCATACGGAACAAAAGAAAAAGAAAAAGTGCGGGAACTGACGATCGGATGTGCAAGAAAGCTGTTTGACCAGGGGGCAAAAGGTCTTGTGGTTGCCTGCAATACAGCCACCAGTGCTGCTGTCCGGAAACTGCGCGAGATGTATCCGTATATTCCGATTGTCGGGATTGAACCGGCACTGAAACCGGCGGCACTTTGCATGGAACATCCCAAAGTCCTTGTGATGGCAACCCCGATGACAATTCATGAAGAAAAGTTTCATGTGCTGATGGAGCGCTACAAAGAGAAAGCACAAATTCTTCCGTTGCCGTGTCCGGGGCTGATGGATTTTATTGAGCGGGGAGATCTCGACGGAGAGGATCTTCATAAATATCTGGAAGATCTGCTTTATTCTTACCGGGAAAACCAGGTGGATGCAGCGGTACTCGGCTGCACACATTATCCGTTTGCCAGAAAACAGATTCAGCAGGTGTTGGGGGAGAATGTGAAAATTTTTGACGGAGGCGAGGGAACCGCACGCGAGATGAAAAGAAGACTGCAGGAGAAAGATCTGCTTTGCGGCCGGCAGAAACGTGGACAGGTGGTATTTGAAAACAGTCTGACCGATGACAGCAAGATCGAATTATGTAAGAAATTGTTAAATATATAAAATGTCTCTAAAATTTTTGGAATATGATTTTAGAATTTGTTTTTGAAGTGGACATAATATGGACACATTTTTTGCATATACTAGACAATGTAAACGGAAATCATTCCTTTACATTATTCCCTTTTTATTTAATAAACATTTTCATAACTAAACTCCTCGAAGAGAAGCCGATCCGGGAACGGAGAGGCTTCTCTTCATTTTGTGACAAAATGCTGCCTGTGAAATAAAATACACCGTGTGGATGCAGGCTTTCTTTATATGGAGAAAATATACAAAAATAAGTGAAATGGAGATTGGAACTTTGTTAATTATTTGACGAATTAGCGGTTACTTTTTTGGGGGCTGAGGTGTAAAATATACAGAGATTATAAGGAGGTACAAGAAAATGGGTAACATACCGCTTTGGCTGTGCATACCGTTTGCCGGCCTTTTATTATGTATCGCAATTTTCCCGCTGGTAAAAGGAGAATGGTGGGACAAAAATAAAGGCTGGGCGGTACTCATCTGGTCACTTTTATTTATTATTCCGTTTGCAGTAAAATACGGCGCAGGCGAGACTGCAGAAACAGTTCTGGAATGTATAGTGAATGATTATCTTTCCTTTATTGTATTGCTGTTTGGTCTGTTTTGTGTTTCCGGAAATATTAATCTGGAAGGAGATTTTGTCGGATCACCGCGTATGAATACCGGACTTCTGGCGATCGGAACACTGCTTTCAAGCTGTATCGGTACAACCGGTGCCAGCATGCTTTTGGTACGGCCGATGATTCAGATGAATTCCTGGAGAAGAAATAAGAGTCATATTATGGTCTTCTTCATTTTCCTGATTTCCAATATGGGTGGATGTCTGACACCAATCGGTGATCCGCCACTTCTGATGGGATTTATGAGAGGTGTACCGTTTACCTGGAGTTTACGTCTGTTCCCGGTACTGGTATTTAATATGGTAATTCTCCTGACCGTATTTTATTTTATCGACCGTCGTGCATACCGCAGAGACATTGCACTTGGCATGCGTCCGGATATTTCCAAGCCAACGACTACTTTTAAAGTCAATGGTCTGCACAACATCATTTTTATGATTATGATTGTGGCAGGTGTTGTATTAAGCGGCGTTCTTCCGGGAATGAAAGCATTCCAGAATGCAGACGGAAGCGTTATCAGTATTCCGATTTTCCGGAGCGTAAGACTGGCAGTGCCGACACTGATCGAGATTATTATTATTCTGGTTGCAGCGTTTCTGTCATTTAAGACAACGAAATCCGATGTGCGCACAAAGAACCACTTTACCTGGGGTGCCATTGAGGAAGTTGCAGTACTGTTTATCGGAATTTTTATTACCATGCAGCCGGCACTCATGATCTTAAAGAGCAAAGGTGCGGAACTGGGACTGACAAAACCTTTAGAGATGTTCTGGGCGACCGGTGCACTTTCCAGTTTCCTGGACAATACACCAACCTATCTGGTATTCCTTACAACGGCAGGAACACTGGGCGCAACCAGTGGTATTGCTACAACCGTGGGAACCGTTGCGGTCAAGATGCTTATGGCAATCTCCTGTGGTGCGGTATTTATGGGAGCCAACACATACATCGGAAATGCACCGAACTTTATGGTGAAATCCATTTCGGATGAAAACGGTATCAAGATGCCGTCATTCTTTGGCTATATGTTATGTTCCCTGAAGTTTCTGATTCCGGTATTTATCATTGATACACTGGTATTCTTTTTATAGGAGGTAGAAGGCTATGGACAACAAAGAACAATGCAGAAAGCTGGCGAACCGCATCTATGAACTGGATGAAAAGGTGTACAAGACTTCCGGTTCTGGACTCGGAAAGACATTTACCGGAGAAAAAGCGCGTGTGCTGGATGACCTGACCATGCTTATTGTTTCCAATCCACAGGGGCATTTGCTTCGAAGTGAACTGGCTCTGATCGGAAACATGGCGAGAAGTATCCGGAATAAAGAAGCACGCCATGACCTTTTGGTTGAATATAATGATATTCTGGAAGAAATAGCAAATCTGCCGATGAGCTTTGGCTCGGTAGATATTGTGGATAAAGATCTGGCAGATATGAATTCTTCGATTCTGAGCAAGAAGTTTTCTGAGAAGGATCATCTGGTAATTTGTATCAGCCGTTCCCATGGAAGTGCAGGTACTGATATTGGATTTGCACTGGCGGAAGCACTGCATATCAATTATTATGATGAATCGGTATTGAATCAGATTCTAGATCGCAGAGATGCAAAAGAATTCGGGGCAGATGCGGCAAAAGTCAGCGATTTTAAGCGTTATCATGGTCTGTCAAAGAAAGACGCATCTTTCTTCCGGCAGAGTGCCTTAATCTGTGAGCTGGCAAAAGAGGAAGATATGATTGTTATGGGACGTGCTGCGGATGTCGTACTGACCGGACAGCATATTCCGCATATCAGCATCTATATTACGGCACCGTTTGCGATCCGTGTGCGCCGTATGATGGAACTGAAAAATCTGGATTTGAAACAGGCCATTAATCTGGTGCGCAAGATGGATCATAAGCACCAGGATTATTATCATTCCTTTACCGGTAAGCGCTGGGGTGATGCGATCAATTATGATCTGTGTATCAACAGTGCATGCTACGGAATTGATGAGTCGGTAGAACTGATCGGACGTCTGATCAACCGGCAGGCAAAATTGGTACATCGAAATAAAGATACCAAATAGTGTGGATAAAACCAATAGACTTCCGTCTTCGTTAAACGGCAGTTTAAGAAAACGTTAAGATACAACAGGTAAAACATTAAGCGTACAAAGATATAATTGGAAACAGATAAAAGAAAAGGAGTTTCAGTCAAATGGAAAAGAAAAAATTGCTGAAAAACAAAATTGTTGATACGCTTCCGGTGCTTTACCTTGAAACTGTGATTCTCATGGTTTTAGGACAATTTCTGGGAAACTTTGTTCTCGGAATCCCGGTGGGGATTGCCTATGCAAGAAACCCTGAGATACTAAATTCTGCGTTTTTGAATACGACACTGATGTATGTGATCTTTTGGGGAATCTGGGCCGTGGCATTGTTCTGGATCGGTATCCGAAAACGGAATCGTCCGATTTTACAGGCAGTCGGCACGAAACCACAGGGAAATAACTGGAAATATCTGCTTTTCGGTTTGGTTCTGGGATTTGCACTGAATGGATTTTGTATTCTGATTGCATGGCTGCACCATGATATTGTGCTGACCTACGATGCCATTCATCCGCTGTGGTTTGTGGTTGTGTTTCTGACCGTGTTTATCCAGTCGTCGGCAGAGGAACTGCTGTGCAGGGGATTTCTATATCAGAAACTGCGCAGGAGTTATAAAAATCCGGTGGTTGCAATTGTCGGAAATGCACTGCTGTTTGCGTTGCTGCATCTGGCAAATAACGGAGTTACGGTGCTTTCTGTCCTGAATATTTTTCTGGTCGGAATTTTGTTTTCCCTCATGGTATATTACATGGACAGTCTCTGGTGTGCGTTTGCCGTACATACAGCATGGAATTTTACGCAGAACATTCTCTTTGGCTTGCCAAACAGTGGGATCAATGTGCCGTATTCGGTATTTAAACTGGATGCAGCGACCGCCAGGGACAGTTTTGCATACAACGTTGGATTTGGTATCGAGGGAACGCTCCTTGCGGATGTTGTACTTCTTGTGGCATGTGTACTGCTGTATTTGTGGGGCAGAAAGCATGGAAAGAAGTCTATGGATGTGTGGGCTATGTAGGTTCTCATATGTAATAGAAGAAAAGTCAATCGGGAAAGAAAAGGATTTCATAAGTTTGCAGAAACTTATGGAATCCTTTTTTATTTTATGGGAAATCCCGTACTATAAAATAAAAATGCAAATTGCAATATATTTTGCATTGCAATAAAAAGAGAGTTGTGATAACATGAAAAAGAAATAAGCGATAATGCTTGTACGAAAGAAAGGAGTACAAAAATGAAGAAACAAGGGAAAAAGATGATTGGAATCATGTTGATGCTTGTGCTGGCTCTGACATGTGTTCCGGTAACGAGCGCGAAGGCAACGACAATTGCGGAGATGGCAACACAGACCATTAAATTAAATGAATTTGACAGTATTACATTTAATGCAGATATGCCGATTGTAGTGAAAGTGGAATTAAAGACAAAAGGAACTTTTGCACTTATTTTTAAACCGTATAATCCAGGCCATGTAGATGTGGAGTTGTATGATGCACAGAGTAATTTATTGGCTCAAGGTTCAGTTTGGACAAAATATGATAATATTACACCATATAATATTGGATACAAAGGGGATTTAGATGCAGGAACGTATTATCTCCGTATGTATGATGATTATTATAATGGTACTTATAGTTTTAACGCACAGATGTATCCGGCTGCTAATGCAGACATCCAGATCTGCCCAACCATCAAAGCAGGAAAAACCTTACAGTTATCCCCTGCATTTATCAGCTGCAAGGACAAAAAAGTTACATGGAAAAGTTCAAACAGCAAAGTAGCAACTGTTTCCGCAAGTGGAAAAGTGAAAGCATTGAAAAAGGGAAGTACGACCATTAAAGTATATAACCAGTCTGGCATTGTTACTAAATTAAAGATCAAGGTTGTCTGATTAGCTGGTTTATGCACTTTTTATTATTCTCTAAAGAACGATCATTTCACAAGAAAAAATTTTGTGGATATAGGAAGGGGGGTAAGAGGAATGGAAGCAGAAAGTTCTAAAATAGATATTGGGTTTATGAAAGCATATTTAGAAAGCTGCATAAAGCTGGAAACTAAAAAAAGGATAGCAGAAGAAACGTTTAACAAACTTAAACAAGACGAAAATAAATGGAAACAAGAAATGTCTTATAAAGCCAAAAAGCAATATTCAAGTGTCTCTATTTTAGATATGATTATTATGGCGGGCAAAGGATTTGGCATATGGCTTATACTGAGTATAATATTGGCACTTGCTGATTCAGCTTTAGAACGACGATTGAATTATAATATTATAACACCAATAATTGATATCATGGTTCTCCTCATAATTTTTGCCGCGATGATTATTCTGGTTATCGTCTATCCCATTTATGAGAAGGTGACAGACCATAAATTCATCAGAGATAAATTTGCGATGGATAAGAAAAAAGAGTCTGATATACAACAGCAGGGAAATAATGCATTATATATTATTCAAAACAACAAAGAGAAATTGCGACAAGCATATAGTTGTATTGTGAATAATTTAACGAATGTTTATTCTGCAAACATTATTTATAAAAAGTATCAGACAGTAGAAGCGTGTGCTGCAATTTTTGATTATCTGGACTCCGGACGGTGTTATACCCTGGAGGGACCACACGGTGCATATAACAAATATGATGACGATTCAGCAAAAGGAATAATAATTAGCCGGTTAGAAGAAATCAGCAAAAAAATGGATGTTATTATTTCGAATCAGGAAAAAACATATTTGGTATTGCAGGAAATAGAAAAAAATGTGAATGGAATGGACAAAAACATTAACGATATCTGTGATTCCCTACAGACAGCAAACGGAAAACTGGATGAGATTGCCAATAATACATTGATTACAACGTGGACATCGACGGTAATTGCAATGCAGATTCCAGATTGGAAAGAAGAAGCAAAATATAGGACTAATAAAATATATGCATAACAAAATGTGAAAGGAAAGAAAAAACAGTATGCGAACATTAAAATGGTTTTTTATAGCAGCACCAATTTTAAATATTTTGATATTACTGACAACGCAGGAAAAGTTTTTGAAGTGGTTGCCATCAGAATTAGCATTTATAGCAATAGCAATTATTTTATTATATTTCTGTTATTGGAAAAACTATACATGTCCGGAGTGCAGAAAATTATTTGCCTTGAAAAAAACGAAAGAAGAAGTTATCGGTCAGGAAAATGTTTCTGTATTGGTAGAGACAAAAATGAGAGATACTCGTCAGAATGTAGTGGGAACAAGCGAACAATATGTTCCGGGTGTCAAAACAACATATAGGGAATATTATACCTGCAAAAATTGTGGAAATACATTTACACAGGATTATACAAAGCGTACACCTAAAGTATAAACAAAATGTCTCCGGCATGAGAATGCCACGGAGACATTTTATGTTTTGGTCATGTAATGTAAAATTAGGAAATGGAATCTTCGGGAAGTTCCATGTTTTCCAGCGCGTATTCACATGCCTGAATGACAAAGTTGGAAAACGTGACATCTTGATTTTCGATTGCTTTATCTATTTGTTCGACTAAAGGCAAGGGAAACCGTATGGTTTTATTTTCGCTTTCTTTTTTGTTTGATTTTAATTGAAATGCCATATGCAATACCTCCTGTTTGTATATATAATATTTCAAAAATGAAAAGAAGTATGCATTACAATAAGCACTGTAAAAAGCATTGCTAAATTTAAACGAAGGAGAAGATTATGAAAAAGAAACTAGGAATAGGAATTCTGTGTGTACTGGCGGTAGTGCTGGTAAGCGCAGGAGGGCTGGCATATGAAAAACATGTAAAAAGAGATGCAGACGACCGCTATCTGGAGACAAGTGAGAAAGGTGATGTTACCCGTGAGGAATGGATAGAAATGCTTACCAGGGAATATGGAATTACGCAGAATCAGAAAAAGACACCTTATTTTTCTGATGTGACGGAACAGGATAAAAATTTTTCCAGAATACAGGCTGCTGTGGAATGGGATATTTTATCGACAGATCAGGAAACATTTGATGGAACTGACTATGCTTCCGGACGGTTTGTTGCATTGACAGCGATGAAAGTTATTGGTCAGAATAAAGTACAGATGTATTTGGAAAATGAAAAAGAAGTTACGGATCAGCAGTACATTTCGCTTGCAGAAGAAAAGAAACTGCTTGAAAAAAAACAGATGCATCAGGGACTGACAAAAAAACAGTGTCAGCAGGTTTTAAAGAAACTGCGCGTGTTGTATTTTGAGGAGTTCCAGAAAAAAGATTATGAGAAGACTGCCTATGAAAAAGGCGTGGTACAGCTTTCTTCCAAGGAGGTTGCTGCATTTGAAAGGGATACGGCGCAGCTGACAGTTGCAGCAGATGCAGAAAACAAAATTAGTGATGGAACGATCGTTGTTTTTAAAAATCCGGATACCGGGATACAGACGGCGGGAAAATTAAAATATGAGGGCACTGCAAATACCTATACCTTACAGGAAGTAAAGGTGGAGGATGTTATATCATCTGCACAGGTATCGGACGTAAAAGAAGTAACCCTGCAGGATCTGGCCGTGTCAAACGGTTGGAAAAAATCGGATGCCGCAAAGGAAGAAACAGCAAAAAATGCAGTATTTGCAAGCGTCGTGAAAAAGGACTTAGGCGGTTTTACGGTTCAGCTGAAAACAGAAAAAGAAGAAAACAAAGCTGGAGAGGAAGAAAATTTTCTTGCGATAGAAGTCTATTCCAACGATGGAACCGTTACCTACGAGGTTCCTAAAAAATGGAAGATGGCAGATGATGCAGCAGTTGATGCAAAACTGGATATGGAAAAAATTCAGGTATACGGAGCTACAAATTATAAGAAAAAAGCCCATTTGGATTATGCAGAAGTTGGAATGCAGATAAATTCTTCTTTTGATGGATCGGTTGCTGTCTCAGAGGAGGAAAGTATTTCACTTGCAAAGGCAGAAGTTCCGCTTGCGAAGGGGCTGTGTTCCATCATTCTGGAGTTGAAACTGGTATTTTCAATGGATGGAAGTATTCATGTAAAACTGGAACTTCCGGCGCAGTGCAATGTACGGTATGAACATCATAGAGGGGTACGGCTGTATCACAGTAATATTCAGGTGAAAAATCCTGAGATTGAGGCAAATTGCAATCTGGTGAATCAGTTGCAGGGGGAAGTAATCTTAAAAGTGCTTGATATACCTAAAAAAGCCAAAGATATAGCTGCGGACCTGAAAAAGAACGTGGAAAAACATTTGTCGGAGGACTTAAAAAAGAAGGTTGATAAAATAAAAATAAAGTATAAAGGAGTCAACGTTATAGACGCAGAAGCTTATGCAGGATTCGAAGGTCAGGCAAGTTCGGTGATTCATCCAAATCAACAGAAATGTACAGACGTATCGGCATCATATCCGACTATAGAGATTGCAGCAGCAAATGATGAGGAGGCCAATTCTTTAGTCAGAATAGCACTGGAGAAACTGCCAGATGTAGAATTGAAACTGACGCTCATTTCCGCAGAAAAAGCGCCATATCATTTTCAGCTTCATTATGAGGTGTTACCAGATCAAACAACACAGTATGTTAAAAAATGTACCTATAACGAAAACTCACTGGCAACATATACAACAAAATATGGAGAACAGGAAGTTATCGATTGTGCAGAATTTACGTTTGATTATCCGGCAGAGCGGTGGTCAATTGATACGGAAGAATATGACACTTCGCCAGATTTGGGTTTGGGAGCTATTTTACGGGAACGTGTTGTATTAAAAAGCAAGCATGGAGCGACCATAGAATTTCGACGGTTTAGTACAGATGACCTGGGATATGGAGGAGCTTACTGGGCGTGGAAGTATAAGATTTCCAAAGTGGCAGATTCAAAATTCAAGCCGGGATATGGTGTTGGTACGGATCATGATTACTCCAAAGATCTTGGAAAAATGGTGGTTGCAAAATGTAAGCTGATTGGAGAGATGGACGGACAGGTGGATGAGGATTTCAAAAAGCCATCAGAAAGCAACTATTATTATGCAATTCTTCCACAATCGAAATTGGGAACGGGGGAAGATTACGATGGAACAGGGGCGGAAGATTTATTCGGATATGTAAGTTATTTTTCTTTTACCTCCTGTACCAATGAAGAATTTGATAAACAGGACGAAAAAGATATTCTGCTGATTATGAAGTCATTTCGGGAATCAGATGAAGATTGTGTTCGTTGATAATCGGAACATAAAAAACGGCGTACATTGTAGAAAATGTACGCCGTTTTTTCTTGACAAAAAGATTTACATCTGATGCCGCACGACTTTGTATTCGTCCCCGGAACGGTAAAAGGGACATTCCTTGTAATTACTCTGGACAAAACGAGCCATATCGTCTTCATCCATATTGACGGAGCAGTAGTACGCTTCGTCCTCTTCATCATATTCATTGTATGCACAAAAATCACAACTGGCCATACAAAAGTTCCCCTCCTTTTATGAAGTGAATCAGGCAATTGCCTGTTAAATAAACTGATTCTGCCCCTCATCGTAATGATAATTGATGGCAGCAAGGGTTTCTGTAATTGCATCTGCATCTGTCATATATGCGGCAGCAAGTTCGGTAAGTGTCGGGTAATGATCACGCAGCTGTGTGTTGACAACAGACAGAAGCATGACAGGATCTTTCGGTAAATTCATAGTATATTCCTCCTTTGGAAACAATTATTGCATATCGGTATAACTGCGCAGGATTTCCTGCAGAAAAATTTGGTATTCATTGACAACGGAATCCGGGGAAATCACACGGATATGTGTGGATAAGCCAGCAAGCCAGCCAAAAAACTGTGGACTGACAGCGACCTGTGCCCGCGCGAGAATGTGGGTATCGTCGTAGGGGCGCATGGCTACACCGGCACCGAAACGGTCAATGATGACACCGGTCATGGAAGTATCGCACAGAAGCTGTACGGTTGTCTCTTCCCCGGCAAACATGCCGAAATTTTTGCGGGAATAAGAGGCGATATCCATCTGTTCGTAATCGGTCTGTCCGCACCGCGCCTGATCCACAGCGGTGAGATCAAGCATCTTGTCCACGCGGTAATGTTTCATTTTCCCGGCATCCGCGTCATAGGCAACAAGATAATAGTTCTCGTCATCCCAGGTAAGAAGCCAGGGGCTGACCTGATAGAATCTGCCGTTTTTGCGCAGCTGCATTTCTTTTCTGACATTCCAGTCGAAGTAGTGGAAACGGATCTGCCGGTTTTCTGCAATGGCAGAGTGGATGACATCCACGCTGTAATAGATTTTTTCATTGCTGGTTTTGTTGCGGTCTGCAACGACAACCTGACGCTGTAGTTTTTTCGCATCGTTTTTACTGACAAGCTGTTCCAGTTTGCCAATCAGCTGCCGTGATTTCTTTGTGGTAATAAATTTGGAAGACTGTACCAGGTCAACAAGCAGTTTGACTTCCGGCAGCTCAAATGTGCGGTCTGCTATGCGGTAACCGGCATGCGCGCCTTCGGTCCGGATGATGTCATAACCATAATCACAAAGCGTCTGGATATCGTTATAGATGCTTTTACGCTCCGCCCGGATGCCGTTTGCCGCGAGATGGTCGATGATCTGTGGGGTAGTGACGGTATGGGTTTCATCCGTGTTCTGACGCAGATAATCCAGAAGGAATAACAGCTTTTGTTTTTGATTCACAGATTTGGGCATGGCAGTTCTCCTCTTTCAAATAAAGCGAAAACCCGGCGGAAAAACCGCCGGGAATACCATTATCGTTTACACTTGGTTGCTGCTTCCACAAAACCACGGAACAGTGGATGTGGACGGTTTGGTCTGGATTTTAATTCCGGATGTGCCTGTGTGGCAATAAACCATGGGTGATCCGGGAGTTCGATCATTTCTACAATTCTTCCGTCCGGAGAAGTTCCGCAAAGTTTCATGCCATGCTCGGTGAGAGTGGCACGATAATCATTGTTTACTTCATAACGATGACGATGACGCTCGGAAATCTCAGTGGTTCCGTATACTTCATATGCTTTGGAATCCTTGTCCAGTACACAAGGATAAGCGCCGAGTCTTAAGGTACCGCCGATATCTTCTACACCGTCCTGATCCGGCATCAGTGCAATGACCGGATGTGTTGTGTTCGGGTCAAGTTCGATACTGTGTGCATCGTTGAATCCGCATACGTGACGTGCAAATTCAATGATGGATACCTGCATGCCGAGGCAGAGACCAAGGTACGGAATCTTGTTCTCGCGGGCATAGCGTGCGGCAAGGATCATTCCCTCGACACCGCGCAGACCAAATCCGCCGGGAACAAGGATACCGTTTACATCACCCAGCACCTCATCTACATTGTCTACATTTAATTCTTCAGAGTCTACCCATTTGATGTCGATTGTTGCATGCTCTGGAATACCGCCGTGCTTTAAAGCTTCCACAACGGAAATGTAAGCATCGTGTAATGCGGTATATTTTCCGACCAGTGCAATCCGGACTTCCTTGTCCGGATGACGCAGATCATTGACCATGGACTTCCAGTCACTTAAATCCGGTTCCGGACAGTCAAGATTTAAACACTCACAGGCAATTTTCGCAAGATTTTCTTTTTCCATCGCCAGTGGAGCTTCATATAAATACTCAACATCCAGATTCTGCAGTACATGTGTGTTCGGAACATTACAAAACAGTGCGATCTTGTCCTTTAATCCCTGATCTAACGGCTGCTCGGAACGGCAGACGATGATATCCGGCTGGATACCCATACCCTGCAGTTCCTTGACACTTGCCTGGGTAGGCTTGGTCTTTAATTCCTGTGAGGCGCGCAGGTACGGAATCAGGGTAACGTGACAGAGAATCGCATTCTCATGTCCCACTTCGTGCTGGAACTGACGGATTGCTTCAAGGAAAGGCTGGCTTTCGATATCTCCGACGGTTCCGCCGACTTCTATAATTGCAATATGCATATCATCGGATGTGAAATTACGGTAAAAACGGCTCTTGATCTCGTTGGTAATATGCGGGATTACCTGTACGGTTCCTCCGCCATAATCTCCACGACGTTCTTTCTGCAGAACGGACCAGTAAACCTTACCGGTTGTCACATTGGAATTCTTTGTCAGACTTTCGTCGATGAAGCGCTCGTAGTGACCGAGATCCAGATCGGTTTCCGCTCCATCATCCGTTACGAACACTTCACCGTGCTGAATCGGGTTCATGGTTCCCGGATCAATGTTGATATATGGATCGAACTTCTGCATGGTGACTTTGTAGCCACGCGCTTTGAGCAGACGTCCTAAAGATGCAGCAGTGATACCTTTTCCAAGACCAGATACGACACCGCCAGTGACAAAGACGTATTTTACAGGCATAATTTTCCTCCTAAGTTTTTATCTAAACTACCATAGTTTAATATTATACAGCGGACAACGAAAATATTCCACACTTTTTTATAAAAAGTTTAGAAAGGATAGGAAAAGTTCTCGAACAAAATGTTGATTTTGCGTTTCTTATTACATATAATAAGGGTATTGATTACAAGAGATATACAAGTGGAGGGCTTATGGACAATCAGGCACCGAATAATTATAACAACGGAAACTATAACGGTGGCAATAATTATAATAACGGAAATAATGGAAACAATGGTAATAACGGAAACAACGGTGGCAACAACGGAGGAAAGAAAGACAACCATAACGGACAGATGATCCTGGGATTTATCATGGTCACTCTGGTGGCACTCTTTTTCCTGTCATTTTTTGCCAACCGGTTTTCACAGATGAGTTCGAAGGAAACTACATACTCCGAATTCCTAAAACAGCTGGAAAAGAATAATGTCAAAACGGTGGAATTCAGCAATTATGAGATGGATTACACACTGGTGGACGATAAAAAACCATATGAGATAACATATTACACCGGAATTGTCAATGATCCGGATCTGATCACGACACTCAAGAGTGCAAAGACATCAGAGGGGAAAACAATTGAAATTTCGGCATCCGTGCCGGACAATACTTCGGCATGGCTGGTAAACATTTTAAGCTTTGTTATTCCGCTGGTACTGATCTGGATTCTTTTTGGATTCCTGATGCGCCGGATGGGCGGAGGAGCCATGGGGGTTGGAAAATCAACCGCCAAAGTATATGTGGAGAAAACAACCGGTGTGACGTTTAAAGATGTAGCCGGACAGGACGAGGCAAAGGAATCCCTGCAGGAAGTGGTGGATTTTCTGCACAATCCGAAGAAATACAGCGATATCGGGGCAAAGCTCCCGAAGGGGGCACTTCTTGTCGGACCTCCTGGAACCGGTAAGACATTGCTGGCAAAAGCAGTTGCCGGAGAGGCAAAGGTTCCGTTTTTCTCCCTGGCAGGTTCTGATTTTGTGGAGATGTTCGTCGGTGTGGGTGCTTCCCGTGTGCGTGATCTGTTCAAGGAAGCACAGAAGATGGCACCGTGTATCATTTTTATTGATGAGATCGATGCAATCGGTAAAAGCCGTGACAGCCGGTATGGCGGCGGCAATGATGAGCGTGAACAGACCTTAAACCAGCTGCTTGCGGAGATGGATGGATTCGATGCCTCCAAGGGTATTCTGATCCTTGCCGCAACAAACCGTCCGGAGGTGCTTGATAAGGCACTGCTTCGTCCGGGACGTTTTGACCGTCGGATCATTGTTGACAAGCCGGATCTGAAAGGCCGTCTGGAAACTTTAAAAGTACATTCCAAGGATGTACACATGGATGAAACGGTAGATCTGGATGCACTGGCACTGGCTACTGCCGGTCTGGTGGGATCGGATCTTGCCAATATGATTAACGAGGCTGCCATCAATGCGGTAAAGAATGGACGAAAGTTTGTCAATCAGTCGGATCTGTTTGAAGCATTTGAACTTGTGGCTGTCGGTGGAAAAGAGAAAAAGGACCGTGTCATGAGTGATAAGGAGCGTAAGATTGTCTCTTATCACGAGGTAGGGCATGCACTTGTTTCGGCACTTCAGAAAAATACCGAGCCGGTTCAAAAGATTACTATCGTACCGCGTACCATGGGAGCATTGGGATACACGTTACAGACACCGGAAGAAGAAAAGTATTTAGAGACCAAAGATGAACTTCTTGCAAAGATTACGACCTTTATGGCAGGACGTGCAGCGGAGGTACTTGTATTCCACTCAGCGACCAGCGGTGCAGCAAATGATATTGAGAATGCAACAAAGATTGCGCGTGCAATGGTTACGATGTATGGTATGTCAGATACGTTTGGCATGATGTGTCTTGCTACGGTGGAAAACCAGTATCTGGATGGCCGTGCCGGTCTGATCTGCGGAGAAGATACCGCAGGACAGATTGATAAGGAAGTGCTTTCCATTATTAATAAAAGCTACGAGGATGCAATGCAGATGCTGACAGAAAATCGTGACATTTTGGATCATATCAGCGATTATCTGTACGAAAAGGAGACGATCACCGGCAAGGAATTCATGAAGATTTTCCGCGAAATGAAAGGACTTCCGCAGGAAGAAGATAAAGAGTCACTGATGCCGGATGACACAGCGGATGAGAAAAAAGCATCACAGGAACCGCGTGTGTTATCCAAAGAAAATAATGAAGCGAAAGACGACACTTCAATTGCAGAGGATAGCCAGTCCAAAGCTGCGATTGTGAGTGATGATATGTTTGAGGAATAATTCATGTTCGACTTTCAGGAAGAATTACGTAAACTCCCGGATCAACCGGGAGTTTATATTATGCATGACAAAACAGATGCGATCATATATATAGGAAAAGCAGTCAGCCTGCGCAAACGGGTGCGGCAGTATTTTCAGCCGAGTCATGATGAGGGCATCAAGAAAAAACAGATGGTGGAGCACATTGCACGGTTTGAGTATATTATTACCGATTCCGAGCTGGAGGCTTTGGTGCTGGAGTGCAATCTGATCAAAGAGCACACACCCAAATATAATACGATGCTGCGGGATGACAAGACGTACCCTTATATCCGGGTGACGGTGCAGGAAGATTTTCCGCGGGTTCTTTTTTCCCGCCAGGTAAAAAAAGATAAGTCTCGTTATTTTGGACCGTATACGAGTGCCGGTGCGGTAAAAGATACGATAGAGCTGATCAATAAACTTTATAAACTGCGCACTTGTAACCGTAAGCTTCCGAGAGATATCGGATTAGAACGTGCCTGCTTGAATTATCATATTCATCAGTGTGATGCTCCCTGTCAGGGGCATGTGGATAAAGAGACGTATGGAAAGCAGGTCAGTAAGGCACTGGAATTTTTAAATGGAAACTATGGACCGGTAATACGTGAATTAAAAGAAAACATGCAGAAGGCATCCGAGGAGATGGAATTTGAGCGGGCCATCGAATACCGTGAGCTGTTAAACAGTGTCAGTCAGATTGCACAGAAGCAGAAGATTACCAATACGGATGGGGAGGACAAGGATATCATTGCGTTAGCGAGCGATGACCGGGATGCTGTCGTTCAGGTGTTTTTTATCCGCAGTGGAAAGATTATCGGAAGGGATCATTTTCATGTGCGTGTGGGATCAGAAGAAAGCACAGGGGATATTCTGGTAAATTTTGTGAAACAGTATTATTCTGGGACGCCGTTTGTCCCGCGGGAAATCATGCTCCAGGAAGCAATCGAAGACATTCCGGTGCTGGAAGAATGGCTGAGTGCCAAACGCGGGCGGAAAGTGACGATACGGATTCCGCAGAAAGGACTCAAAGAAAAGCTGGTGGAGCTGGCTGCGAAAAATGCACAGTTGGTGCTCAGCCAGGATAAAGAAAAGATTAAGAGAGAAGAAGGGCGTACCATCGGCGCGGTAAAAGAGATTGAGCAGCTGCTTGGCATGAAAGGGCTTAATCGTATGGAGGCCTATGATATTTCTAATATTAATGGATTTGAAACCGTAGGTTCTATGATTGTATACGAAAAAGGACGGCCGAAACGCAGCGATTACCGGAAATTTAAACTCCGCACGGTATCGGGACCGGATGATTACGCTTCCATGCATGAGGTCCTGACCCGGCGGTTTACGCACGGCATGCAGGAACAGAAAGAACTGGAAGAAAAAAATATGCCACAGGAAGTCGGAAGTTTTACACGCTTCCCGGATATCATTATGATGGATGGTGGACGCGGCCAGGTAAATATCTGTCTGCAGGTGCTGGAAGAACTGGGACTGGATATTCCGGTCTGCGGTATGGTAAAGGATGACAATCACCGTACAAGGGGACTGTATTTCCACAATGTGGAAATTCCGATTGACCGGCATGGAGAGGGATTTAAACTGATTACCCGGATTCAGGATGAAGCACACCGGTTTGCCATTGAGTATCACCGGTCTTTGCGTTCCAAGGCACAGGTACACTCCATTTTAGATGACATTGAGGGAATCGGACCGGCCAGAAGAAAGGCACTGATGCGCAGATTCCAGTCTATGGAAAATATGAAAAACGCATCTGTGGAGGAACTGGCAGAAACCGACAGCATGAATCTGGCGGCTGCACAGAATGTATATGATACCCTGCATTCAGGACCGGCTTAGCAACTTGTGATATGGAAAGATTCATGGTACAATCTGTTTATAAAAAGGCAGTCCGGCACAGGTACTGCTTAATATGAGCCACAGGGGGAAATGAATATGTCAAATGGAAGTGTTAGTGTTGCAAAAGTTGCGCAGGTTTTAAATCTGAAAAATTTTACGCCGGATATCAATCTGAAAAAATGTAAGATTATTTCCAGCGATGTGAATCGTCCGGCATTACAGCTGACCGGATATTTTGAACATTTCGAAGAATCAAGAATACAGATGATTGGAAATGTAGAATATACGTTTATCCAGCAGATGAGTGATGCGGAAAAGAAAACCCGTTATGATGCGTTTCTGAAGTTTGATATCCCATGTGTGATTTTCTGCCGCAGTCTGCAGCCAGATGAAATTTTCTTAGAAGAGGCAATAAAAAATGAAGTGCCGGTTCTTGGTACGGACCGTCCGACTTCTGAATTTATGGCAGAGCTGATCTATACACTGGGTGAAGAACTGGCACCCTGTATTACCGTTCACGGGGTTCTGGTCGATGTATATGGCGAGGGTCTCATGATTACAGGAGACAGTGGAATCGGAAAAAGCGAGGCGGCTCTGGAATTGATCCGCCGCGGACATCGTCTGGTTACGGATGATGTAGTGGAAATCCGCAAGATCAATGAACATACACTGATCGGAACTTCTCCGGAAGTGACCCGGCATTTTATTGAACTGCGGGGCATTGGCATCATAGATGTAAAGACTCTGTATGGTGTAGAGTGTGTCAAGGAAAAGCAGCAGATTGATCTGGTTATTAAACTGGAAGACTGGAAGAAAGATGCGGATTATGACCGCCTGGGACTGGAAGAAGAATATATCGAATATCTGGGCAATAAGGTAGTATGTCATTCCCTTCCAATCCGCCCGGGACGTAATCTGGCTGTTATTTGTGAGACTGCGGCTGTCAACCACAGACAGAAGAAGATGGGCTACAATGCGGCACAGGAATTGTATCGCAGAGTCCAGGCAAATATGACAAAAAGCAATGATGAAGAATAGACGAGAGTAAATGAGGAGATGTAAGAAATCATGGAAAAGAAGAATGCGTGGGAGAAATACCCGGAAGGAACCAAAAGACAGGATGTATTTACATTTGCGGAAGAATACCGTAAGTTTATATCTTCCTGCAAGACTGAGCGCGAGTGTGCAGCGGAATTATACCGGCAGGCAAAGGAAAACGGATTTACAGATCTGAGTGAAAAGATCGCGCAGAATGCAAAATTAAAAGCCGGAGACCGCATTGTTGCCAATAATATGGGAAAGGGTCTGGCTCTGTTTGTGATCGGCGAAAAAGACATCGAGGAAGGAATGAACATTCTCGGCGCACATATTGATTCCCCACGTATGGATTTAAAACAGGTACCGTTATATGAAGATACGGAGATGGCACTGTTAGATACGCATTATTATGGAGGTGTGAAGAAATACCAGTGGGTGACACTTCCACTTGCACTGCACGGTGTAATCTGTAAAAAAGACGGTACAACGGTTACGGTCAATATCGGAGAAAAACCGGAAGATCCTGTTTTTGGCGTGAGTGATCTGCTGATTCATTTAGCGGGAGAACAGATGGAGAAAAAGGCATCCAAGGTGATCGAAGGAGAAAACCTTGATCTGCTTGTCGGAAGTATTCCGGCAGCAAGTGATGATGAAAAAGAGAAAAAAGAGATGAAAGACCGCGTAAAGGCAAATATTTTAAATATTCTGTCCAAAGAGTACGGTGTGGACGAGGAAGATTTTCTGTCTGCGGAGATTGAAGTTGTCCCGGCAGGGGCTGCCAGAGATTACGGCTTTGACCGCAGCATGATCATGGGATACGGACATGACGACAGAGTGTGTGCTTATCCGTCTTTTGCGGCAATGCTTGAGATTGAAAAGCCACAGCATACCAGCGTATGTCTTCTGGTAGACAAAGAGGAGATCGGAAGTGTCGGTGCATCCGGCATGCAGTCCCATTTCTTTGAGGACAGTGTGGCAGAGATCATCAATCTGCTTGGGGAATACAGCGAATTGAAAGTGCGCAGAGCGCTGCATAATTCCAGAGTGCTTTCTTCCGATGTATCTGCGGCATTTGATCCGAATTATCCGTCTGTGATGGAAAAACGTAACTGTGCTTACTTTGGAAAGGGACTTGTCCTGAACAAATATACAGGAGCCAGAGGAAAATCAGGTTCCAATGATGCAAATGCAGAGTATATTGCAAGACTGCGCAGAATTTTTGATGATAATGATGTATCGTTCCAGACATCGGAACTTGGAAAAGTAGATCAGGGAGGCGGCGGAACCATCGCATATATTCTTGCAAATTATGGCATGAATGTTATTGACAGCGGAGTTGCCGTACTGAATATGCATGCACCATGGGAAATCATCAGCAAAGTGGATCTGTATGAGGCATTGCACGGCTATGTGGCTTTCCTGAAGGAGGCATAATGGATCAGTGGCTTGAAGAAATCAGGGCGGCATTGCCTGAGCTGGTCGTATATCAGCAGGAACCGATGAAAAAACACACGACATTTCGCGTGGGAGGTCCTGCGGATCTTTACGTGTGTCCAAAGAAACAGGAACTTCCGGTAATTCTTGGCCTGGCTAAAAAGAAAGGGCTTGCAGTGACCGTGATCGGAAACGGAAGTAATCTTCTGGTTGGAGACAAAGGAATCCGTGGACTTGTTATTGAAGTCGGGGCACAGATGAATGCGGTGGAAGTGCAGGGAAATATCCTGCGTGCGCAGGCAGGTGCCCTGCTTTCCCAGGTGGCTGCAAAAGCGGCAGCTGCCGGTCTGGGCGGCATGGAATTTGCTGCCGGAATTCCGGGAAGCATGGGCGGTGCAGTGACCATGAATGCGGGTGCCTATGGCGGAGAAATGAAAGATGTCATCCGGCAGGTGACAGTGCTTACCCAGGAGTGTGAGCAAAAGGTACTCTCATGGGAGGAACTGGATCTGTCCTACCGGCACAGCTGTATTCCCAAGAATCATTTTCTGGTACTGGAGGCAGAGTTGTCCCTGACGCCGGCACCGGAGCAGGAGATCCGTGCAAAGATGGCAGAACTCAGGGAAAAACGTGTGGAGAAGCAGCCGCTGGAGTATCCAAGTGCAGGCAGTACGTTTAAGCGTCCGGAAGGCTATTTTGCAGGAAAACTGATTATGGATGCCGGGCTGAGAGGCTATGCAGTGGGGGATGCCCAGGTTTCCGAAAAACACTGCGGATTTGTGATAAACAGAGGAAATGCCACCGCAGCAGAGATTTTGCAGCTGATGAAAGATGTACAGGAACGTGTGAAAAAACAGTCTGGTGTGACACTTGAACCGGAAGTGAAAATGATAGGAGAGTTCTAGATGAGATTTGTAATTGTGACGGGCATGTCAGGAGCCGGAAAAAGTACAGCAATGAAAATGATGGAAGATATGGGATTCTTTTGTATCGATAATCTTCCGATTCCGCTTCTGGATAAACTTGTGGATTTTGCAACAAATTTTGATACGCAGATGAAAAATGTGGCGATCGGAATTGATGCGCGGAGCGGTGAAAATCTGGATAAAGTGCAGGATATGCTGGAAATTTTAAAAAGTAAGGATGTCCAGTATGAAGTGCTGTTTCTGGATGCAGAGGATACGGTTCTTGTAAAACGCTATAAAGAGACCCGAAGAAGCCATCCGCTGGCACAGGGAGAGCGTGTGGATAAGGGAATCATGCGGGAACGTCAGAAAATGGAATTTCTGAAAAAAGAAGCGGATTATATTATCGACACCAGCCGTCTGCTTACGAGAGAATTAAAAACAGAACTGGAAAAGATCTTTGTGCAGGATGAAGAATTTAACAGTATGTATGTTACGATCCTTTCTTTTGGATTCAAGTATGGCATTCCGGCAGATTCTGATATCGTCATGGATGTGCGGTTTCTGCCAAATCCGTATTATGTGGAAGAACTTCGTCCGAAGACAGGAAATGATGTGGAAATCCAGCAGTATGTCATGAAATATGATGAGGCAAAGATCTTTTTAAACAAGCTGGAAGATATGGTGACATTTCTGATTCCGCACTATATTTCCGAGGGTAAGAATCAGCTGGTAATTTCCATCGGATGCACCGGAGGAAAACATCGTTCCGTCACACTTGCCAATGAATTGTACAAGCGTCTGAGTCAGAAAAAAAACCGGGAATACGGATTGAAAATTGAACATCGTGATATCGGGAAAGATGCGCTGAGAGGAAAATAGGATGTCGTTTTCGAGTGAAGTAAAAGAGGAACTGGCAAAACAGTTCGGACGGAGCAGACATTGCCAGATCGCAGAACTGGCAGGAATACTGGAACTGGAAGGCATGCTGGATGAAGAGGGAAAGCTTGTAGTTTCCAACGAAAATTCTTTGCTGCAGACAAAATATGGTCTGCTGTTGCAAAAAATATTTGGAGAGAAACAGGAGGTTTTACAGATCATGCAGACACTGCACTGGGATCAGGAACCGTACCGGTCCCGGAAAATAAATCACCGGAGAGCGGATGGGATGCTGGTGCAGCAGACATGCTGTAAGAGAGCATTTATCCGTGGAGCATTTATGGCAGCGGGATCGATCAGTGATCCGAATAAATCCTATCATTTTGAAATTGTCTGCCATACGCTTGAACAGGCACAGCAGCTGAAAGAACTGATGGAATTTTTTGAGGCGGAGCCTAAGATTGTAGAACGCAAAGAGCGTATGGTGGTTTACCTGAAAGAAGGTTCACAGATTGTGGATCTGCTGAATGTCATGGAAGCTTATGTATCTTTGATGAATCTGGAAAATGTAAGAATTTTAAAGGAGATGCGCAATTCTGTTAACCGCAAGGTAAACTGTGAGACTGCAAATATCAACAAAACGGTGAATGCAGCAGTGAAACAAATGGAAGATATCAAGAGGATCCGGGATACCATAGGGTTTGACAACATTCCAGAACCGCTGGCGGAGATTGCACAGGCACGCCTGGATTATCCCGAGGCAACTTTAAAGGAACTGGGAACTTATCTTGATCCACCGGTCGGAAAATCGGGAGTGAATCACAGATTACGGAAACTTGCCGCAATTGCAGAAAATCTTATATAAAGGGGAACTACGTATGAGCCAGAAGCTATTATTTATTTTTAATCCGCATGCAGGAAAAGGACAGATTAAAAATCATCTTGTAGATATTGTGGACATGATGGTGAAGGCAGGATTTGACGTGACAATTTATACCACACAGGCACAGGCAGATGCAACGCGCAAGGTGGTGGAAGAGGGTGCGGGATATGATCGTATTGTCTGCAGCGGAGGTGACGGAACACTTGATGAAGTGATGACCGGACTGATGCAGGCGAAGCTGCATATTCCGATTGGATATATTCCGGCCGGAAGTACAAACGACTTTGCCAATTCTCTCGGAATCCCGAAGGAGATGCTAAAGGCAGCAGAGCGGGCGGTTGGACAAAACAGATTTCCATGTGATATCGGAGATTTCAATTCGGATACCTTTGTCTATGTAGCAGCGTTTGGTCTGTTTACAGAGGTTTCCTATAAGACATCCCAGCAGCTGAAAAATATTTTCGGGCATGTGGCGTATATTATGGAGGGTGTCAAACAGCTTCGGGACATTCCATCGTTCCGTATGCAGGTGGAATATGACGGAAAAGTGTTTCAGGATGAATTTATATATGGAATGGTTACCAATTCCGTTTCTGTCGGGGGCTTTAAGGGAATGACAGGAAATGATGTAAAACTTGATGACGGTCTGTTTGAAGTGACTTTGATCCGCAATCCGAAGAATCCGATTGAGCTGAATGAAATCCTTGCCTGCCTGACAAATATGATTGATGATTCGGATCTGATTTATTCGTTTAAAACCGATGCCGTACACATTACGGCGAAGGAAGAAGTATCGTGGACACTCGACGGTGAATTCGGCGGAGCACACCGGGAAGTAGTCATCCGAAATTTGAAGCAGAGAGTTGAAATATTTTGTTAAAAAATTAACTTTATTTTTTGGGAAAAGTGTACTATAATCTAGGTAACTTATGATTAGGAGGAAATACAAATGTTAGTATCTGCAACAGAAATGCTGAAAAAAGCAAAAGCAGGCCACTATGCAGTTGGTCAGTTCAATATCAATAACCTGGAGTGGACAAAGTCCATTCTTCTTACCGCACAGGAATTAAAGAGCCCTGTAATCCTTGGTGTATCTGAGGGTGCTGGTAAGTACATGACAGGTTTCAAGACCGTAGCAGCTATGGTTAAGGCTATGGACGAGGAACTCGGAATCACAGTTCCTGTAGCACTTCATCTGGATCATGGAACATACGAAGGATGCTACAAGTGTATTAAAGCCGGATTCACATCCATCATGTTCGACGGATCTCATTATCCATTTGAGGAGAACCTTGCAAAGTCTACAGAATTAGTAAATGTAGCACACAACTTAGGACTTTCTATCGAGTGTGAAGTTGGTTCCATCGGTGGAGAAGAAGACGGTGTTGTTGGTATGGGTGAGTGCGCAGATCCGGACGAGTGCAAGACAATCGCTGATCTTGGTGTTGATATGCTTGCTGCCGGTATCGGTAACATTCATGGAAAATATCCTGCAAACTGGAAGGGATTAAGCTTCGAGACTCTCGATGCAATCCAGGCAAAGACTGGTGTTATGCCATTAGTTCTTCACGGTGGTACAGGTATCCCTGCAGATATGATCAAGAAAGCAATCTCTCTTGGTGTATCTAAGATCAATGTTAATACAGAGTGCCAGTTATCTTTCGCAGATGCTACACGTAAATACATTGAGGCTGGTAAGGACTTAGAGGGCAAGGGATTTGATCCTCGTAAGCTTCTTGCTCCTGGTGCAGATGCAATCAAAGCTACTGTTAAGGAGAAAATGGAACTGTTCGGTTCTGTTGGAAAAGCTGAATAATAGAACATGTACAAAAGGAAGTGCCGCATGACACTTCCTTTTTTCATTTCATAGGAAAAAGGCTGGTATGCCTCATACAAAGAAATTAGAAAATGTACCTGTTTTGTAGTAGAACTGGAAGAAGTAGACAAAAAAGAAGTAGATTTTGATAGAAAAACGTCAAAATGTATAAATTATAAAAAAATTCTAAAAAGAGGTTGCATTTTGTGTTGGAAAGAGGTATCTTAGTTTCAGATTAAACATGAGTTAAGAACGAGGGCGTTCCAATATAGCTATTGGAATGTCCTTTTTTAGTAAAATGGCTGATGTTTGGTAAATAAGCGTACAATCAGGGGATTTGATTGTGAAAAGAAAGGATGTTGTAAAAAATGAGTGATTATTTTAACGTTGCAGACATTTTTGGCGAGAACGTATTTAATGACACGGTCATGCAGGAACGTCTTCCAAAAAAAGTTTACAAGAAACTCCATGAAGTCATGGATGAGGGAAAAGAACTTGATCTTGAGACCGCAGATGTCATTGCACATGAGATGAAGGAGTGGGCAATTGAGAAAGGCGCTACCCATTATACCCACTGGTTCCAGCCACTGACCGGTGTAACGGCAGAGAAACATGATTCCTTTATTACTGCGCCAATGCCAAATGGCAAGGTTCTGATGAGCTTTTCCGGTAAAGAACTGATCAAGGGCGAGCCGGATGCATCTTCCTTCCCGTCAGGCGGACTTCGTGCGACATTTGAGGCAAGAGGATATACAGCATGGGATTGTACATCACCTGCTTTCGTTCGTCAGGACGCAGCAGGAGCCACTCTTTGTATTCCAACTGCTTTCTGTTCTTACACAGGAGAGGCACTGGATCAGAAGACACCACTTCTTCGTTCCATGGAAGCAATTGATACACAGTCTATCCGTCTGTTAAGACTGTTTGGAAATACGACATCAAAGAAAGTTACCCCTTCCGTTGGACCGGAGCAGGAGTACTTCATTGTAGATCGTCAGAAGTATTTACAGCGTAAGGATCTGATCTTTACCGGACGTACTCTTTTCGGGGCAATGCCTCCAAAGGGACAGGAGATGGACGATCACTATTTCGGAGCAATCCGCGAGAGAATTGCAGCCTATATGAAGGATGTCAACAAAGAACTCTGGAAACTTGGCGTGTCTGCAAAGACACAGCATAACGAAGTAGCTCCGGCACAGCATGAGCTGGCACCAATTTATGCAGAGTGTAACGTAGCAGTTGATCACAACCAGATTATCATGGAAACCTTAAAGAAGGTTGCCGGACGTCACGGTTTACAGTGTCTGCTTCATGAGAAACCATTCGCAGGTGTCAACGGTTCCGGAAAGCATGACAACTGGTCCATTACAACAGACGATGGAATCAATCTGCTTGAGCCTGGTAAGACACCACATGAGAATGTACAGTTCTTACTGGTACTTACCTGTATTTTAAAGGCAGTTGATGAGCATGCAGCACTTCTTCGTGCAGCGGCAGCTGATGTGGGAAACGATCACAGATTAGGAGCAAACGAGGCACCGCCAGCGATCCTGTCCATTTACCTTGGAGATCAGCTTGGAGACGTATTAAATCAGCTGATCAGCACAGGTACAGCAACACACAGTCTGGAAGGTGAAAAACTTGAAACCGGTGTTAAGACCATTCCGGATTTCATGAAGGATGCGACTGATCGTAACCGTACATCACCGTTTGCCTTTACCGGAAACAAATTTGAGTTCCGTATGGTTGGTTCCCAGGATTCCGTTGCACAGGCAAATATCGTGTTAAATACCATTGTTGCGGAGGCATTTTCAGATGCCTGTGACGTTCTTGAAAAAGCAGACGATTTTGAGCTTGCAGCACATGATCTGATCAAGAAATATGCTATCGAACATCAGAGAATCGTATTCAACGGAAACGGATACTCTGATGAATGGGTTGCAGAGGCCCAGAAGCGTGGACTTCCAAATATCAAGTCCATGGTAGATGCAATTCCTGCATATACAGCTCCGGAATCTGTAGCTGCATTTGAAAAATTTGGAGTATTTACCAAGTCTGAGCTTGAATCCCGCGTAGAGATCGAGTACGAGACATATGCAAAGACCATCAATATCGAAGCAAAAGCCATGATCGACATCGCTGGAAAGCAGATTATTCCGGCTGTTATCAAGTACACAACAGAACTTGGACAGTCAATTGCAACTGTAAAGAGTGCATGTGCATCTGCAGATGTCAGCGCACAGACAGATATTTTGACAGAGACATCCTCCCTGCTTGCTGAGACACAGAAAGCACTCAAGAGTCTGGAAACTGTTACTGCAAAGGGAACAGAAATGGGTGAAGGTAAGGAACAGGCTGTATATTACAGGGATGAGGTGAAATCTGCTATGGATGCACTCCGTGCACCGGTAGATAAGCTTGAGATGATCGTTGACAAGGATTTATGGCCAATGCCATCTTATGGAGATCTGATCTTTGAAGTTTAATCCAAAGATTTAAGGAACATTTTTTACAAACATCTTACAAAATAAAAAAGAGACATTTTTTCAGAACCACGAAGCTGTGGAATTTTGGGGAAGTGTCTCTTTTTCTATATAGGGAGGAGATTGTTATGGATAAACAACAAATTGTAAGTTTTATCAATGAAAATATGTTTGGCATCTGGTTTCTGATCGGTGCCGCGCTGGTATTCTGGATGCAGGCAGGCTTTGCCATGGTAGAAACCGGTTTTACCAGAGCAAAGAATGCAGGCAACATTTTGATGAAGAACCTGATGGACTTCTGTATTGGTACCGTAATGTTCATCCTGATCGGTTTTTCATTATTGCTGGGAGAAGATGTCCTTGGTTTTATCGGAAAACCGGGATTTGATATCTTTACCAGTTATGCAAATTTTGATTTTTCGAATTTTGTGTTTAACTTAGTATTCTGTGCAACTACAGCAACAATTGTATCAGGTGCTATGGCAGAGCGTACAAAATTCTTATCCTACTGTATTTATTCAGCAGTAATTTCGGCATTAATTTATCCGATTGAAGCACACTGGATCTGGGGCGGCGGCTGGTTATCACAGCTTGGATTCCACGATTTTGCAGGTTCCTGTGCCATTCATATGGTTGGCGGTATTTCAGCACTCATCGGTGCAGCAATGCTTGGACCACGTATTGGAAAGTTCTCAAAAGATAAGTCTGGGAAGATTACAAAAGTCAACGCATTCCCGGGACACAATCTTCCACTTGGATGCCTTGGATGTTTTATTCTCTGGTTTGGCTGGTATGGATTTAATGGCGCTGCATGTACTTCCGGTTCACAGCTTGCCAGCGTATTTCTTACAACGACCGTAGCTCCGGCAGTTGCAACAGTTGTATGTATGATCTTTACATGGCTTAAATATGGTAAACCTGATGTATCAATGTGCCTGAATGCATCACTTGCAGGACTTGTAGCAATTACCGCTCCTTGTGATGTGACCGATTGTTTCGGTGCAATCTGTATTGGTTTTGTTTCCGGTTTACTGGTTTGCTTTGGTGTATGGCTTTTGGATTATAAGCTTCATGTGGACGATCCGGTTGGTGCGGTAGCTGTACATATGATGAATGGTATCTGGGGTACCATCGCCGTTGGTTTATTTGCTACGAAATCTGCTCCGGGAAATGACTCGGTTGTTGGTCTCTTCTATGGTGGCGGATGGAAGCAGCTTGGTATTCAGTTATTAGGTTTTGTTACGGTAGCTGCATGGACCGCAGTTACAATTACGATTGCATTTGTTGTAATTAAGAAGACCATTGGACTCCGTGTGAGCGAGGAAGAAGAAATTGTCGGTCTTGATTCCATGGAGCATGGACTTGCATCTGCTTACTCAGGATTCTCCATCATGGATGTTTCCAACACAATGACCATGGATGTCAATGAAAATACAGATCTGGGTACACCGGAATATGCACAGGCTTCTACGGCAAAGAGAGATGCAGCAGTCAAGGTGGTTTCCACCGTGCCAAAGGATGCAACCGGCATGTACAAAGTGGTTATTATTGCAAAGCTTTCCCGATATGATCATTTGAAGAAAGCAATGAACGATCTGGGTGTTACGGGAATGACCTGTACACAGGTTATGGGTTGTGGTATCCAGAAAGGCTCCGGCGAGCGTTACCGTGGTGCTGAAGTCGATGCAACCTTACTTCCGAAGATTAAGGTAGAGGTTGTTGTAAGCAAGATCCCAGTAGACAGCGTAGTGGCTGCAGCAAAGAAGGCACTTTATACCGGACATATCGGAGATGGAAAAATCTTCGTATACGATGTGGCAAAGGTTGTCAAGATTCGTACCGGTGAGGAAGATATGGAAGCCTTACAGGATGTTGAATAATTTTGCACTAATCTAATGGCTAGGTTAGTGAATCTAATCCCCTTAGTTTTAGTATACATCAACAGCGGACCCCTGGCGAAAGCCGGGGGTTTTTGCTGTCGATAAATAAAACTTTCTATTGCACATATTATTTGGTATAATATATGGATAAAAGAATTTTTATTATTTCTGCGGGGAGAAAACTATGAACTATGGAAGAACTTCTTTGCGCCGGAGAACAAAACAGCTGGACGCAAGAGGAACGAGAATACGTCATAAAATCGGAGTCATACTGGGGAAACTTCTACTGATTGGAATCATTGTGGGAGGCTGTGCGACAGTGAGTTTTGGAGTGGGTGCATTTAAAGGAATTCTTGCATCCGCACCGGATATATCCGAAGTGGATGTCATTCCAACGGGATATTCCACGAAAGTGCTTGCGGCAGATGGAAGTGAGACAGCAAAATTAGTGGCAGCCGGATCCAACCGGCAGTACGTGACAATTGACCAGATTCCGGAGAATCTGCAGCATGCGGTAGTGGCGATCGAGGATGAGCGTTTTTATGATCATAACGGTATTGACCTGAAAGGAATTGTCAGGGCACTGGTGGCGGATGTCCGGACCAGAGATTTCAGTCAGGGAGCAAGTACGCTTACGCAGCAGCTGATTAAAAATAATGTGCTGAGTGAGCAGTGGGCAAACGAAAATGACAGTAATATTTCCAAAATGGAAAAGATGGAACGTCAGGTACAGCGGAAAATACAGGAACAGTATCTGGCAATAGAGCTGGAAAAAAAGGTAAATGACAAGAACTGGATTCTGGAAAATTATCTGAATTCCATCAACCTTGGAAGCAATACCCTTGGGGTTCAGGCAGCAGCACAGCGTTATTTTGGGAAAGATGTGTCAAAGCTGACACTTTCGGAATGTGCGGTTATTGCCGGAATTACAAAGAATCCGGCAGGTTACAATCCCATTCTTCATCCAAAGGAAAATGCAAAGCGCAGAAAGAATGTGCTGGATGCCATGAAAAAACAGGGATATATTTCGCAGAAACAGTATGATAAAGCGATGGCAGATGATGTGTATGGCAGGATTTCCGAACACAATGATGTGAGGGAAGAAACCATGAACACATATTTTGTGGACGCGGTCATTGATGATGTTTTTGATGATCTGGTAAATATCAAAGGCTATTCGGAGTCAGAAGCATACAAGGCAATTTATCAGGGGGGATTGACGATCAAGTCCACACAGAATCTTCAAATCCAGAAAATCTGCGATGAGGAGGTGGCAGACAAAGCCAATTATGATGCGGGTACCAAATATTCATTCTATCTTTCTTTTCAGGTGAAGGAGAAGGATGGTACAATAAAAACATATACCAATCAGACAATGCTTTCCTATTATAAAAAGAAAAACAAAAGTCAGAATTATTCGATCAATTTTGCATCGGAGGAGGACTGCCGGGCTGCAATTGCACAGTACGAAAAAGATGTCCTCGGGAAAGGGGACAAGCTGGTAGAAAATTCAGAGTATATTTTCATTACCATGCAGCCACAGGTGGCGATGACGATTATGGATCAGTCGACCGGAGAGGTACAGGCTATTGTCGGCGGACGTGGAAATAAGGCGGGAAACCGTACCTGGAACCGTGCAACAAAGACCTGCCGGCAGCCGGGATCTACTTTTAAAATCATTGCATGCTATGCGCCGGCACTTGATGCTGGGGGAAAAACGCTGGCATCCGTGCAGGATGATGCACCATTTACAGTCGGAAATAAAACATATAATAATTACTCACATACATTCGGAGGTTTTACAAGCATCCGGAAAGCAATTACAAAATCCATCAATATTGTGACTGTAAAAACACTTCAGGATATTGGCGTGGATCTGGGGTATGAATATGCAGAAAATTTCGGATTTTCTACGTTGACCGATACGGACAGAAACCTTGGAATTTCTCTCGGAGGCCTGACACAGGGGGTGACAAACCTGGAACTTACTGCAGCTTATGCTGCAATTGCAAATCAGGGAGAATATAACGAACCAAATTTTTATACCCAGGTGCTGGATCATGACGGCAATGTTCTTCTTGACAAAACACAGACAAAGGAACAGCGTCAGGTAATAAAAGAGGATACCGCATGGCTTCTGACAGATGCCATGAAAGATGTTATGACGAGTGGAACGGGTATGAGGGCTTATTTTGGAACCGGAATGGCTCAGGCAGGAAAATCCGGTACGACAACGCTGAACAGGGATGCACTGTTTGCCGGATTTACGCCTTATTACACCTGCGTGGTATGGGGCGGATATGATGACAATTCCATTCAGTCAGCTACGGGATATCCAAAGAATTTGTGGAAAGCCGTGATGAAGCGGATTCATGCAGATCTTAAGGCAAAAGATTTTGAAAAGCCTTCCGGAATTACACAGGCTGTTGTCTGTGCAAAATCCGGACTTCTGCCGGAAGCGGATGTCTGTGATAAAGACCCACGTGGAACGCAAAGTTATACGGAATATTTTGCAGAAGGAACGGTTCCGACCGAGAACTGTGATCATCATATTTCTCTGCAGATCTGTGAGGCATCGGGAAAAGTTGCCGGAGAATACTGTCCGGCAGATCAGGTTGTGACAAAAACTTATATTGTGGGTGCCGAAAAGGGCTCGGCTGATTACCAGTACTGTGCGACAGAGAAATTTTTAAATGGAACATGCAATATACATGATGCCGAAACGCAGGATGAGGAGAAGCCGGAAGAAGAACCGGCAGATCCACCGGATGATGCAAAGCCGGAAGAAACACATGAACCGGAACAGATACCGGAGAAGAATGAGGAATGATACAAAGGAGAATAGGATATATGCGAGTGGTCTATACCGGAGGAGAGGGTGAAATCACAGAGAAGAAATCTCATTTTATAGCAACGGTAAAACCTGTTCAGTCAGAAGAAGAAGCGGTTGCTTTCATTAATGAGACAAAGAAAAAATACTGGGATGCCCGTCATAACTGTTCTGCTTTTGTCATCGGGGAGAGGCAGGAACTGACGCGCTGTTCGGATGATGGAGAGCCGGCACAGACCGCAGGCCGTCCGATGCTGGATGTACTTCTCCGGGAGAAAATTACGGACGTTGCGGTTGTTGTTACACGTTATTTTGGAGGTGTGCTGCTTGGAACAGGAGGGCTTGTACGCGCCTATCAGGCAGCCACACAGGCTGGACTTGCAGCCAGCCGGCTCATAGAAAAATGTAAGGGGCAGCAGCTATTGGTTCATACCGATTATAATGGACTTGGAAAGCTGCAGTATCTGTTCGGACAGAAACACACTGTGATTCTGGATACGGCATATGAGGCGGATGTTACCATGATAATTCTCGTACCTGCAGAACAAAAAGAGATACTTCCGAAAGAGATTACAGAACTGACCAACGGATCTGCCGGACTGGAATGGGGGAAAACCTGCGTATATGCACTAATTGATAAAGAAGTTGTGTTTTTTTGAAAAAATTTGAAAATATGGGTTGACACTTATAGGGGTTCCATGTATAATACCATTTGTTGAGAGACATGAAACACATTGGCCCATCGCCAAATGGTAAGGCAACGGACTCTGACTCCGTCATTTCCAGGTTCGAATCCTGGTGGGCCAGCTGAAGAGCACTACATTATGTAGTGCTTTTTGTTTTATAAAAGATAAGAATAAGAAAGGACACGGTAATGTACGAATTTGACAGCAGAGTAAGATACAGTGAGACAGATGCGCAAGGCCGGATGACATGGCTGGCGCTTATGGATTACTTTCAGGATTGCAGTGTATTTCATTCAGAGGCCGTGAACCTTGGTGTGGAAGTATGGACCGATGCACAAAAGGCGTGGATCTTATCTTCCTGGCAGATCTGTCTGAACCGGATGCCGCGGCTGGGCGAACAGATTACGACACAGACATGGGCATATGGAATGAAAGGCTTTTACGGTTACCGGAATTTCTCCATGAACGGCAGGGATGGGGAACGGATGGCATATGCAAATTCCGTATGGGTACTGATGGATACAAAGAAGGGGATTCCGGTCAGAGTGACAAAAGAAATCTCGGATGCATACGGATTGGACCCACAGCTTCCCATGCAGTGCAGCGAGCGGAAAATTATGCTGCCGGAAAAATATGAAGAAAAAGATTCATTGGTCGTTCCTTCTTATTTCATAGATACCAATCACCATATGAACAATACCAGATATGTACAGGTGGCGATGGAATATGTTCCGAAGGAGTTTCGGACAATGGAAGTCCGGGTAGAATATAAAAAAGCTGCGATGTGCAGAGATGTAATTGTGCCGCATGTGACGATAGAAGATCCCCGTGTGACGGTTGCACTGTGTGCACCGGATGGGCAGCTATATGCAGTTGTTGTTTTTTTGAAAGCGTAGGAAAAAGATGAAATTAGCAGAATATCAGGATTTGTATTATGTAAAAAAAGTAGACTTCGGAGTATATCTGGCAGAGGATATGGGCGGTGAGACACATGTGCTGCTTCCATCAAAACAGGTGCCGGAAGATGCAAAACCGGGGGAAAAGATAAGGGTCTTTTTATATAAAGATTCCAAAGACCGGCTGATTGCAACAACCAACACACCGAAGCTGACACTGGGAGAATATGCACCGCTTGTGGTGAAAGAAGTTGGAAAGATCGGTGCTTTTCTGGATTGGGGACTGGAAAAAGATCTGTTTCTGCCATATAAAGAGATGACTTCACGGGTAGAAGCAGGAGACGAGATTCTTGTAACCCTTTATATTGATAAAAGCAAGCGGCTTTGTGCCAGCATGAAGGGACTGTACGATCTGCTTTCCAAGGATTCACCGTATCAGAAGGATCAGATGGTAACCGGAAGGGTGTATGAGTTTTCCGATAACTTTGGTGCTTTTGTGGCAGTGGATGATCGCTTTTCCGCAAGAATACCAAATTCAGAGGATCACAGTTTCCTGAAAATCGGAGATGTGATTGAGGCGAAAGTTACTGCAGTAAAACCGGATGGAAAGTTAGATCTTACACTGCGGGAAAAAGCTTATATTCAGATGGACACGGATGCAGAGAAAATACTTGAATTGCTGGATTCCTATGCAGGAGTGCTTCCGTTTTCGGAAAAAGCGAGTCCAGAGGTGATTAAGAGGGAAACCGGATTGAGTAAAGCTGCGTTTAAACGTGCCATCGGACACTTGTATAAAGAAAGAAAAATTACACTGGATGGTGGAAAAATCCGCAAGAGTTTCGTATAATGCAGGTAAAGGCAAAAGGAGGAATATAAAATGAAAAACGTAATCAGTACAGATAAAGCACCAGCCGCAATCGGACCGTACTCACAGGCGATTGAAGTGAACGGAACGGTATACACATCCGGCATTATCCCGGTTGTTCCTGCTACCGGAGAAATTCCGGAAGGATCTGTGGCACAGGCGCAGCAGGCATTTGAAAATCTGTCAAATCTGCTTGAGGCAGCCGGAACCGGAATGGATAAGGTAGTAAAAACCACTGTTTTTATCAAGGAAATGAATGATTTTGCAGCAATTAATGAAGTTTATGCAAAATTTTTCCCGTCACCATTTCCATCCAGAAGCTGTGTGGAAGTGGCACGTCTTCCGAAAGATGTTATGCTTGAAATTGAAGCCATTGCTGTAAAATAAAGAAAAGATCAAAAACGAAAAGAGATCTGTGCATTGCACAGATCTCTTTTGTTGTCTTTGCGGTTCTTTTTCCGGTTAGACGGAAACGTCAATGTTACTTCCTAAATTAGGATAAACAGAGTTCTCCATCATTTTTGCCAGCCCAACACCAAGCGATTCATTCGATGAGATGGCATTGTCAAGCATTTTAATGCTGACGGCATTTGCCAGAGAGCCGGGATCGGAACTGTTTACGGAAAGAAGCGCAGAACTGATACTTGAAATATCCATATGACAGATCTCCTTTTAAAATACTCGGTATACGTGTTTTTCTTTATTACATCTTTATTATGGCATAAATATACGAAAAATTCAATTGAATTCTGTGGATGGAAAAGGGGTTGACACATATCCGTGCCTTTGCTATAATGACAATGTAATAATTGTAACAAATTCGTAATAAAGAAGTACAAAAGTCATTGGAGGCGAAAATGAAACGTAAAACATTATTAAAATTGACCGCATGTGGGTTAGTTGGGGCACTGACCATTGGCAATTTTACTGTAGCAGCTTACGCAGCACCAACTGCTGGAGTCGCAAGCCTTGCTTCCGATATTGCAACAACATCATCTGCACCGACTGCAGGATTTTCACTGGCACTCAGTGAAGTCGCAGAAAAAGTGGAAGATGAGGCAACCGTTGCAAGTGCACAGCCGGAAGTAAAAGAAGTTGAAGCACCAGTTGTAAAGTCTGAGTATGAAGACAAAGCGGTAGCTGTTGTGGATGATTACGTGAACGTTCGTAAGAAACCAACTACAGACAGCAAGGCTGTAGGAAAATTATATAAGAATAACGTAGGAACCGTCATCGGGGAGAAGGATGGCTGGTACAAAATCAAATCTGGATCGGTAACAGGTTATGTAAAATCTGAATTCGTATCCATTGGTGATGAGAAAAAATTAAAGAAAGCAGGAAGAAGAGTTGCTCTTGTAGAGACAGAGACATTAAAAGTCCGCAAGGGAGCTTCCCAGAAGGCAGAAGTAATTACTCTGGTGCCGGAAGGAGACGATCTGACGGTACTGGATGAGTCAAAGGATGGATGGGCAAAGGTTTCTGTAGATGAAGGCAAAGGCTATGTATCTACAGATTATGTCACATTATCTACAGAATACACATATGCAGAGTCTGCTGCAGAAGAAAAGGCAAGATTACAGAAGGAAAAAGAGGAGCGTGAGGCTGCGGACAGAGCGGCGCAGAAAGCAGAGAGTGCATCTCAGACAACCTCTTCAGGTTCTTCACAGTCACAAAGCTCAGATTCTTCCGTACAGGATTCATCAAGCGCATCTTCAACAGGATCAGCGGTTGCAAGTTATGCAGGACAGTTTGTAGGAAATCCATATGTATATGGTGGGACAAGCCTTACAAACGGAACGGATTGTTCCGGATTTGTAATGTCTGTATACGCACATTTCGGTGTCAGCCTTCCACACAGCTCAAGTGCTTTAAGAAGTGTAGGATATGGCGTCAGCACATCAAACATGCAGCCGGGTGATATCGTATGTTACAGCGGACATGTTGCAATCTATGTTGGAAACAATACGATTGTACATGCAAGCAATGCAAGAGACGGTATTAAATATACTTCTCCTGCAAATTACAGAACCATTCTTGCAGTTCGAAGAATTTTCTAACAATTAAGATAACATAAGTATAACAGGAGCACTTGCGAAAGCAAGTGCTCTTTTTCTTAATATTATTTAAGGATTTCTTAAATTTGCAAAAAACAGATTTTGCAAGGGAAATAACATTGACAAGCACAATCATATAAAGTTACTATGTAAAATGAGTAGTTTATTGAACGGTAACAGAGGGAGGAACAGAAATTGGCATTTACCAAGGCGAAGATAGTTATGGCAGGACTGGCGGTGACGGCGGTTTGCATTGTGGCGCCACAGCAGTTAAAGGCTCAGGTGCCCGAAGCGCAGATGGATGGCGTCATGGGACAGAGCATAGAGGATGAGACCGTGTATGAGTCAAAGCCGGATCTGGATACACTGATAGAAAAGAATGCACCTGTTTTCGGGAATCGGACATCCTTGAAAAAAGCATCGTCGTATTCGAGTGCTTTTTTGAATGCGTCTTTTACGACGGCCGGTGATTATACCAGCGCAACCTATTATCACAAAGCGGACTATGCGGATGATGAACTGGTCAACGGAATTGATGTATCGTACTGGCAGGCGGATGCAGCACTGAAGAAAAAGTATTCCAAAGACAGAACAAAGTGGACACAGACCGGATTGGACTGGGAAAGTATTCACGGAGCCGGAATTGATTTTGCTTTCGTGCGTGTGGCATCCAGAGATACGAAAGATGGAAGTATTTACAGAGATAATTGTGCAGACAGTCATATTCAGGGAGCAGTTTCCAATGATATCAATGTCGGACTGTATTTCTTTTCCCAGGCTCTGAATGAGACAGAGGCACGGGAGGAAGCACAGTATGTGCTCGATATGATTGACCAGTACGGCTGGAATGTGTCGATGCCGATCATCATGGACCGGGAGGCAGGGGCAAACAAGCGTCTGACTGCGGGAAAACTTTCCAAAACAAAAGAGACAGCGGTATGTCAGGCATTTGCGGATACCATTACGGCAGCCGGATACCGGGCAGGCGTATATGCATCTTATGCGTGGATCAAAAACTATATCAATACGGATGCTTTGTATGACTGTTCCCTGTGGGTGGCACGGTACAACAATACCACGACAAGCAATACAAAATCAGGAACGCCATATGCGGATGCCGCATATGATTACGAATTCTGGCAGTATTCGTCAAAAGGGGAAGTGGATGGTTATACAGGAGTCCTTGATGTGAATTTCTGGTATAAGGATACCAGTGAACAGATAACCGGACTGAAAGCATCGGATGGGACTTCGGGAATTGTGAATCTCAGCTGGGACAGTGTTTCGGCAGAAGATGTGGATGGTTATCAGGTGTGGCGCAGTGACTCGGATCAGGGAAAATATACGTTGCTGAAGACAACAACAGATTGCAGTTATACAGACACAACGGCAGAAGGAGGGAAAGTCTATCAGTATAAAGTGAGATGTTACTGGACGATAGGGGGGAATGCTTATTACGGAACATTTTCCTCTCCGGTTTCAGTGATTACCTCGCTGGAAAAGGTTGCTGGAATCGCAACACAGACGCGGACAGAGACTTCGCTTGGGTTGTCCTGGGAAGAAACACAGGGGGCTGTGGGGTATCAGATTTATCAGTACAGTGCAGCAAGTAGTCAGTATGAAATGGCAGCTGACGTGGGAGATGGAAGCACTTCTTATACGATAAGCGGCCTGACGGGGGCGAACGAATATAAGTTTAAAATCCGTGCTTATGAAAAAAATAATGATCATGTACTTCCGGGCCGGTTTTCGGATGTTTACAGTGATGTGACACTGCCGGGTCAGGTGGATCTGACGAATGTTTCTGCAACTGGGACTTCTTCCGTGAAACTGACATGGCAGACTGTGGATGGGATCACCGGATATATGATTTACCGGCTGGATACAGCAGACGGTAAATACAAACAGGTTGCGACAGTAAAAAGTGCCCAGACGCTTTTCTACACCGATCAGAAGCTTGCAGCAGGAAAGACTTATAAATATAAAGTATGTGCATACAAAACGTATAAGGATAAAAATTATAAAGGTGCGTATTCCACAGAAAAGCAGGTGAAAATCAAAAAAACAGAAAAGCCTGCAAAAGTAAAAACGATAAAGCTCAGTACAAAAGATGCAGCAGTTACCGTGCAGTGGAGTAAGGTTTCCGGGGCAACTGGTTATCAGGTATACCGGCTGAATACAAAGACCGGAAAGTATACAAAGATTGCAGCGGTCAAAGGAACTTCGTATCGGAATACAAAACTGAAAAAAGGGGCAACCTATCGCTATAAGGTCCGCGCATACAAAACGGTAAACAAAAAGAACTATTACGGAGCATTTTCAAACACCACAGCAATTAAAGTAAAGTAGGAAACAAATGAAAAAGAAAGTACAAATGAAAAAAAATGGCAGGCGTGTTTTTGACATTGGCAATACTGGGAATTGGTCTTTTCCAGCCGGGAAACGTGTATGCGGCTGCAAATCAGGCGCCGGACGCAGATCCCGGTGGTTGTAGTTCTTGATCCGGGACATGGAGGGCATGATCAGGGTGCCAGATATAAGTGGGACGGAAAAACATACAAGGAGAAACAGTTAAATCTTGCCATTGCAAAGACCTGTAAAACCGAACTGGAAAAGTATGCAGGAGTGAAGGTATATATGACGCGTTCTTCCGACCTTTTTGTGACACTTGGAAACCGTGTGAATTTTGCAAAAAGCAGGAAAGCAGATCTGTTTGTTGCGATACACAACAATGCTTCCCTGAAAAAAACCGACCATGGAGCCTGTGTTTATTATCCGAACAGCGGGTATAAAGAAGAGGTGGGAAGTGAAGGAAAAATGGCGGCAGCAAGTATTCAGAAACAGCTGGTGGCACTTGGACTGAAAAATAATGGAATTCTTTACCGGAATTCGGCTGTGGGGTCCCGCTATCCGGATAAATCAAAGGCAGATTACTACGCCGTGATCAAGCGGAGCAAGTATGCCGGCTTTCCGGGACTGATTGTGGAGCATGCTTATGTCAGCAACAACGATGACAGTACAACATTTCTGAATGGTAACGACCGGCTGAAACGTCTTGGCGTGGCGGATGCCACGGGCATTGCAGAATATTTTGACCTGATTTTAGATCAGGCACCGGTTCTGCAGACACCGGTTGTAAATGCGGATGAGTCGGTGACACTGGCATGGAATACGGTGCAGGGGGCTGATTATTATCGTATTTACCGCAGAATCGCGGGGACGAAAACATATGTCTGTCTCGAAGAAACAGAGGAAACCGGATACACGGATACCGGGGTAATGCCGGGAACTTCTTATGAGTATACGGTATGCGGATGCCATGTGGGGTATCAGAAAGATTCCTACACAAAAATTGCGCAGGCAATGCAGATAACCGTTACAGGGGAAAACGCGAATATACAAAGTGCACAAAAAAATCAAAACTAAGATGGGGGATGGAAACCACAGATGTGGATAAAATGAAAAAATTATCCACTATCCGGAATCAAAAAATGCCGAAAAATCGAGTTATACACGAAGTTATGAACATTATCCACATAATTTGGGATAAGTTGTTTGTGGATGACAGGGATAAAAACAAACGATTGTTTTGTTAACAACGCATAAAAAGTATGTATTTGAATGATTGCAAACGGGAGGTATTTTTGATATACTAGGGAAGTTATGATTAAAACGATTGATTTTGCTGGAATTGAATTGGACAATTATACCGTTCGGGAAATGATCATGAATGTAGAAAAGGATATGTCTGATCATGGATTCCATACAATAGAAGAAGTAAACATGGATACGCTTATGCTGGCAGAAACGGATGAACTTGTCCGCAAAGCCATAGGGTTTGCGGAACATACCGTGATTGCGGAAAACGGAATTTTAGAAGCTGTTGGTGCAGGATCTTACCAGCACCGTCATGAGATCGAACATCATGATTTCTTTTTTGAACTGATGAAGCGGGTGGAACGCAATCATCAGACGGTGTTTGTGATCGGAGATACCACGGAACATGTGGAAAAAACCTGTGCTTTTTTGTCAGAGCATTTTGGAAAATGCGAGATCCTGGGAGCAGAAGCGTTTGAAAACTGTCAGGGGGGGACGGATGCCATGGTCAATGAGATCAATGCACTGACTCCTGATATGATCTTAAGTGTTCTGCCAAGTCCGGATCAGGAACATTTCCTGATGGAGAATTGTGAGAAACTGTCTGCCGGACTGTGGTATGGAATCGGTTCCTGGGATTTTACAAAGCGCAGGCAGGGACTGCTCGGAAATATACGGAATCTGATCCGCACGCATAAACTGGAGCGGCAGCTGATTCATTATCATGGAAAGCAGGAAAGCATATCATGAGGGCAAATGTCTGGAAAGAACTGGAAAATTATTTCCTGATTTTGCTGGGCACTGCACTTATGGCCATTGCCATTCAGTGGATTTTTGACAGGGTGGGGCTGATCACCGGAGGGTTTACTGGTCTTACCATTATCATACGAAATCTTACGGAAGCGCTTCTGCCGGGAGGAATTCCTCTGTGGCTGACGAATATTGTGCTGAATATTCCGATATTTCTGTATTCCTATATCCGGTTTGGAAAAAAATATATCGGGAAAACGGGCTTTGCAACCATTTTGCTTTCGGTGTGGCTTTATCTGATACCGGTGATAGATATGTCAGGGGATGATTATATGCTTGCAGCCCTGTTTGGCGGGGCATTTACCGGCATTGGCATGGCACTGGTTCTTAAGGCGGGAGCAACGACCGGCGGAACCGATATGGTTGCGGCGATCATCCAGTCACACATGCGGCACTATACGGTGGTTCAGGTGATGCAGGTACTGGATGCAGCCATTGTGATTCTCGGATTATATGTATTTGGTTTAAGACCTACACTTTATGCAGTTGTTTCGATTTTTGTGTCGACAAAAATATCCGATGCCTTTCTGGAGGGCTTTAAGACTTCCAAAGCAGCTTTTATTATCACAAACCGGTATGAGGAAGTGGCAGAACGGCTGATGGATGAGCTTGACCGCGGGGTTACGGGACTGCACGCACAGGGGATGTACACAGAGGAGAAAAAGTGCGTTCTGTATTGCGTTGTATCAAGGAAAGAGATCGTGCGTGTGAAAGAGATTGTAAATGATGTGGATTCCTCTGCGTTTGTAATCGTATCGGATGTCCGGGAGGTTTTGGGCGAGGGATTTCTGGAATATTCGGATGATTTTTAGAACGATATTGTTAAAATTTTATAGTGAAATATTACTAACCGGAAAAAGTGGTAAGAGAGGAAATGCATAAAAAATATACATTTCCTCTTTCTTTTTTTGGAAGAATGTATTAAAATAAAAGTAATTGTTCAGAAAACAGGTGGGGGAACGATAGATTTCTGGATGAAATATGGGGATAAGGAGAGCTGACTATGATATCCAATCAAATACTTCAAAATACAATTGACGGACTGAAAGCAATTACACGTACAGATTTATGTGTGATTGATGTAGAGGGAAAAATTCTGGTCGCGACATTTCCGGATGCAGAACAGTTTGTAACTCCGGCACAGACCTTCGTGGAATCGCCGGCGGACAGTCAGGTGGTAAATGGCTGCCAGTTCTTTAAAGTGTTCGATGATCATCAACTGGAGTATATTCTGCTGGCATATGGAGACAGCGAGGATGTGTATATGATTGGAAAGATTGCTGCTTTCCAGATTCAGAATCTTTTGGTTGCCTATAAGGAACGTTTTGATAAAGATAATTTTATCAAGAACCTGATTTTGGACAATCTGCTTTTGGTAGATATATACAATCGTGCCAAGAAACTTCATATTGAAACAGAAGTACGCCGTGTGGTATTCTTGGTGGAGACAAACCGTGAGAAAGATGGAAATGAGCTGGAGAAGATCCGGGGACTTTTTGGTGGAAAATCAAAGGATTTCGTCACAGCGGTAGATGAAAAAAACATTATTGTAGTCAAAGAACTTGCAGAAAATGAAACCTATGAGGATTTGAATAAGACAGCAGATGTAATCATCAGGCTGTTTAAATCTGATACCAATTGCAATATTCATATCGCATATGGTACCATTGTGAACGAATTGAAAGAGGTTTCGAGATCTTATAAAGAGGCGCGCATGGCACTGGATGTCGGAAAGATCTTCTTTGAGGGACAGGATGTGATTGCGTATTCCCAGCTGGGAATTGGCCGACTGATTTATCAGCTTCCAATTCCATTGTGCAAAATGTTTATCAAAGAAATCTTTGGTGGAAAATCACCAGATGATTTTGATGAGGAAATTCTGACGACGATCAACAAATTCTTTGAAAACAGTCTGAATGTGTCAGAGACGTCAAGACAACTGTACATTCATCGAAATACGCTGGTATATCGTCTGGACAAGCTGCAAAAAAGCACAGGTCTGGATCTGCGGGTTTTTGAAGATGCAATCACGTTTAAGATCGCACTCATGGTAGTCAAGTATATGAAGTATATGGAAACACTGGACTATTAGAGATTGAAGGAGAGATTATGATTACACTGGAACATGTCAGCAAGACATATGCGGCAGGAGTTCCTGCTTTAAATGACGTGAGTCTGGAAATAGAAGATGGTGAATTTGTATTTGTTGTAGGAGACAGCGGTTCGGGGAAGTCAACCCTGATCAAACTGTTGTTAAAAGAACTTGAGCCAACGGAAGGAAGCATTACCATTGCAGGGAAAAAGCTTGGGAAGATCCGCAGAAAGCAGATTCCAAAATTCCGGAGAAACATTGGAGTGGTGTTTCAGGATTTCCGTCTGTTGAAAGACCGCAATGTCTATGATAATGTAGCATTTGCACAGAAGGTGGTTGGTGAGCCGAACAGCCATATTAAGAAAAAAGTACCACTTATGCTTTCAATGGTAGGGCTTGCCGCAAAATACCGTTCTTTTCCGAAACAGCTATCCGGAGGTGAGCAGCAGAGAGTGGCGATTGCCCGTGCTCTGATCAATGAGCCGAGCATTTTGCTTGCAGATGAGCCGACCGGAAATCTGGATAACAATAATGCGTGGGAGATTATGAAACTGCTGGAGGAAATCAACAGCAAAGGAACTACAGTGATTGTTGTAACCCATAATCTGGAAATTGTGAAAGTTATGAAAAAACGTGTGATCACAGTGAAAAAGGGTACGATTGTCAGTGACAGTAAGGAAGGTGGCTACGACGATGAGAATTAATACCTTTTTTTATTCGATCAGACAGGGCTTAAAAAATATATTTCGAAATAAAATGTTTTCGCTTGCTTCCGTGGCAACCATGGCGGCCTGCATTTTTATGTTCGGTCTGTTTTATATTATTGTAACGAATTTCAGTGCGACGGTACATTCTATTGAAGAGGGTGTGTCAGTTACCGTATTTTTTGAAAATGATGCGACAGATGCACAGATCCGTGACATCGGAGAAAAGATTAATAAGCGTGCCGAGGTCAGCAAAAACGAGTATGTGTCTGCCGACGAGGCGTGGAAAGAATATAAAAAAGTATATTTTCAGGGAAAAGAAGAACTTGCGGATGGATTTACAGATAATCCGCTTGCGAATTCTGCGCATTATCAGGTGTATCTGAACGATGTTTCGATGCAGGATTCCCTTGTAACCTATATCAAGGGACTTACCGGGGTGCGCGAGGTAAAAGAGTCTGCCAAGGTGGCAAATACACTGACGGATTTTAATAAACTGCTGGGATATGTTTCCGGAGGAATTATTCTGATTCTGCTGTGTGTGGCTGTCTTTTTGATCAGCAATACCGTAACGGTCGGTATCTCGGTCCGTAAGGAAGAAATTGCCATTATGAAGCTGATCGGAGCAACGGATTTTCTTGTGCGTGCGCCGTTTATTGTGGAAGGAATTGTGATCGGACTGATCGGAGCAGCGATTCCGCTTGGTGTGCTGTATTTTATGTATCAGAAGATCATTGTCTATATTGCAGCGAAATTCAATTTTATCGGTTCGATGATCGTGTTTGAACCGGTGAAGGTTGTTTTCCGGACACTGATTCCGGTGGGAGTTATCCTTGGAGCCGGTATCGGATTTATCGGCAGTCAGATGACGATCCGCAAACATTTGAAAGTATAATATTGTTATTGTTGTCATAAAATGACAAGAAGCCATGCTGCAAGGTGTGGCTTCTTGATTTATAGGGAAAATTATGGAGGCAGGAATGCAGGAAGAACAGGAAGAAATGATCAAAACCGGGAAACCGGAAAAAAGAAGACCATCGGGCTTTAAAAACGGAGTGATTATCGGGCTGGTGCTGGGACTGCTGATTACGGGAATCGGTGCCGGAGTCGGAATTCGTGCGTATGCGAATCTTACAAACAATTATGTTATATTTGGACCACAGGGAGTAAAACAGACAGCCAAAGACAATGTTCTCGACCAGGCAGCAATAAAGAAAGTGGATGAGCTGTTGTCATATATCGATTTGTATTACAACGATTCTTACAAAGAAAAAGATATCCGCAATGCCATTTATAAAGGAACGCTGAGCGGGCTTGGAGATCCTTATTCCGTATACTACACGGTAGATGAATATAAAGATCTGCAGACATCAACCAATGGAAATTATTATGGAATCGGTGCGGCGCTTTCACAGAATGCAAAGACCATGGAAGTGACAGTGGTTAAAGTGTACGAGGGAACACCGGCAGAGGAAGCGGGGCTGAAAAACGGAGATGAAATTCTATCCGTGGATAAGTATGAAGCGACCAGTATGGAACTTTCCAACCTTGTAAAAAAGATACGGGGAAAAGAGGGGACAAAAGTCCATTTGAAAGTTTATCGTTCGCAGACCGGGGAAAATCTTGAACTTGATGTGGAACGTAAAAACGTGGATATTCCGAGTGTGGATTCCAAAATGCTTTCCGATGGGATCGGCTACATACAGATCAGCGAATTCCAGAGTAATACCGCAAAACAGTTTAAAAAGGCACTTGTAGCACTTGAAAAGGAAGATATGAAAGGGCTGATTGTCGATGTGCGGAGCAATCCGGGCGGACTGGTGACTTCTGTCGTGGATATTCTGGATCAGATTCTTCCGGAGGGAACGGTTGTTTACACGGAGGATAAATATGGGAAAAAAGAGACATATACATCCGATGCGTCCTGCATTCATTATCCGATGGCAGTTTTAGTTAATGGAGACAGTGCCAGTGCATCAGAAATCTTTGCCGGAGCAATCAAGGATTATGATTATGGAACATTGATTGGAACAAAAACGTTTGGCAAGGGAATTGTCCAGACGGTATTTCCTCTGGAAAACGGGGATGCCATTAAAATTACAACCGCGAAATATTATACGCCAAAGGGACATTACATTCACGGGAAAGGCATTCAGCCGGATATCAAACTGGAATACAAATACAGCGGTCCGGAAGATGAAAGTTATGACATGAAGTACGATAATCAGTTACAGAAAGCAATTTCTGTTGTGAAAGAAAAAATAAATTAAAGGGTAACAATGAAAAGAAAACGTGTATGGAGAATTGTCAGTGTTGCGTTGATTGTTGTATGGGCTGTGGTTATTTTTTCGTTTTCCGCACAGCCGGATACGGAGTCTTCGGAAATCAGCGGGCATGTGAGTTACCGGATTGTTAAGATGTGGAATCAGGTGTTTGGATGGAAACATTCCGGGCCGGAACTGGAACAGATGGCACAGAAAATTGAATATCCTGTGCGCAAAGCTGCACATATGAGCGAATATGCAGTTCTTGTACTTCTGATATTTCAGGCATTGACGGCATTTGACCGGAAAAAGAACCGTGGATGTATGGCACTTGGCATAACGGCAGCCTATGCAGCAACCGATGAATTTCATCAGCTGTTTGTGCCGGGAAGAGCCGGAAGAGTGACGGATGTGCTGATTGATTCGGCAGGAGCATTTCTTGCATTGCTTGCTATTCATATTATTTTATATTATCATAAGTCTGAAATAAGAAATAGAAAGAGGTGATTCTGTGGTAGAATTGGATAATTTTAAGAGCCAGCTGCAAAGCTACAAGGCTCCACTGCAGGAAGTGAGGGATTCACTTTGACTTAGCTGGCAAAGAACAGCGGATTCAGGAATTGGAACGGGAGATGGAGGCACCGGATTTCTGGAACGATCCGGAAGTTTCCCAGAACAAGATGAAGGAAGTCAAAAGTTTAAAGGACGATGTGGCAACTTATGCGGCATTGTCGGCGCAATATGATGATATTGAAACCATGATCGAGATGGGATATGAGGAAAATGATCCGGAACTGATCCCGGAGATCGATCAGATGATGAAAGAATTTGTTCAGACCTATGAGGATATCCGTATGAAAACGCTTCTGTCGGGAGAATATGACAGGAACAACGCCATTGTTTCCCTGCATGCGGGAGCGGGTGGCACGGAATCCTGTGACTGGGCAGCCATGCTCTATCGTATGTATACCCGATGGGCAGATAAAAAGGGATTTTCCGTGGAAGTGCTGGATTCTCTGGATGGAGAAGAGGCCGGAATCAAATCCATTACATTTCAGGTGAATGGGGAGAATGCGTATGGATATCTGAAATCGGAAAAAGGTGTGCACCGGCTGGTTCGTATTTCTCCGTTTAACGCGGCAGGAAAAAGACAGACTTCTTTTGTATCCTGCGATGTGATGCCGGATATAGAAGAAGATGTCGATGTGGAGATCCGGGAGGAAGATATCCGTATTGATACATTCCGCTCCAGTGGTGCCGGAGGACAGCATATCAACAAGACGTCTTCTGCTATCCGTATCACGCATTTTCCGACCGGAATTGTGGTGCAGTGCCAGAATGAGCGTTCGCAGCATATGAACAAGGATAAAGCGATGCAGATGCTCAAAGCGAAACTGTATCTTCTCAAACAGGAAGAAAATGCAGCCAAAGCAGCTGGAATCCGGGGCGAAGTGACAGATATCGGCTGGGGAAACCAGATCCGTTCTTATGTTATGCAGCCGTATACCATGGTTAAAGATCACAGAACCGGTGTGGAAAGCGGAAATGTGGACGCAGTGATGGACGGAAACATTGATCCGTTTATCAATGGATATCTGAAATGGCAGAGCCTGGGATGTCCGAAAAATATGGACAATGATGACGTGTAAATAAAAACAGGAATAAGGAGGAGCGTAATGGGAATTATTAAGGCAGTAACGCAGGCAGTTGGAGGTGCATTTGCAGATCAGTGGCTGGAAGTCATTGAAGCAGATAATATGGGGGATCAGACCGTTTTTACCAAAGGAACACTGATCCGCCGTGGGGAAAATAAAAAGGGAACGGACAATGTCGTGTCGAATGGTTCCATGATTCATGTATATGACAATCAGTTTATGATGCTGGTGGACGGAGGCAAGATTGTAGATTACACAGCAGAGCCGGGATATTACAAAGTGGATCATTCTTCCATGCCGTCACTGCTCAACGGACAACTGGGAGATTCCATCAAGGAATCGTTTGACCGTTTCCGTTTCGGCGGACAGACGCCGCAGAAACAGCGGGTATTTTTTGTCAATCTGCAGGAAATCAAAGGCATTAAGTTCGGAACAAGACAGCCAATCAATTATTTTGATTCTTTCTATAATGCCGAACTGTTTTTGCGTGCACATGGCACATATTCGATTAAAATTGTAGATCCGCTCAAATTTTATGCGGAAGCGGTTCCGAAAAATAAGGATCATGTAGAGATTGACGAAATCAATGAGCAGTATCTGTCTGAGTTTTTAGAGGCTTTGCAGTCATCCGTAAATCAGATGTCGGCAGATGGTTTCCGTATTTCTTTTGTTTCGAGCAAGGCAAGAGAACTTGGAAAGTATATGTCATCGGTTCTGGATGAGGAATGGAATCAGACCCGTGGTATGGAAATCCAGGCGGTAGGTATGACGGTTTCTTACAGCGAGGAATCGCAGAAACTGCTGAATATGAGAAATGAAGGAGCCATGCTTTCCGATCCGACGGTCCGGGAAGGATACGTGCAGGGAGCGGTAGCCAGAGGGCTTGAGGCAGCGGGAAGTAATTCCAATGGTTCCATGGCCGGTTTTATGGGAATGGGAATGGCTTCCAATATATCCGGTGGTATGATGGGAGCGGCATCAAATGTGAATCTGCAGCAGATGCAGATGATGAATGGAGGTGCACCAGCTGGAATGACACAGGGGGCGGTGCCTGCGGTATCTCCTGCTGGGCAGGAGGCACCGCAAACATCGGCAGGCTGGACCTGTGCATGTGGACAGCAGAATCAGGGAAAATTCTGTTCCAATTGTGGAAAACCGGCACCGAAAACCGAGTGGACCTGTAGCTGTGGACAGGTTAACAGCGGAAATTTCTGCTCCAACTGCGGAAAGCCGAGAGCGTAAAAATCGGGGACAGATCCCCGATACCTCTTGCAAGATTGATGTTCTTATGGTAGAATCTTTCAAGTGAGCACAAGTGTCGGTCGTAGACAGACAATACATAAGGGAGGAAATCAGGATGGGCGAGAAGGCATCTTTCTTCGTATTGCGGGCAAAAGCCGTGCCTGAGGTATTGCTCAGAGTCGTGGAAGCGAAGCGGCTGCTGGATTCCGGTAAAGTGGAGTCTGTGCAGGAAGCCACAGAGATGGTACAGATCAGCAGAAGCTCTTTCTACAAATATAAGGACGATATATTTCCATATCATGAAAATGCAAAAGGAAAAACGGTCAATATGGTGATCCAGCTGGATGATGAACCGGGGCTGTTATCCATGGTATTAAAAACAATTGCGGAATTTCATGCAAATATTCTGACGATTCATCAAAGCGTTCCGGTTAATGGAATTGCTTCATTGTCGCTCAGTATTGATGTGTTCCCTGCGACGGGCAATGTGGAGGATATGAGAAACAGTATTGAATCTGTGCAGGGGATTCATTATGCAAAAATATTAGCCAGGGAGTAAGAAAAATGAAGATTGCAGTTATGGGCTACGGCACCATTGGTTCCGGTGTTGTAGATGTATTAAGAATTAACAAGGAAAAGATCACAAAGCGTGCGGGAGAACCGGTTGATGTCAAATATATTCTTGATCTGCGGGAATTTCCGGGAGACCCTATGGAAGATGCCATTGTACATGATTATCAGACGATCGTAAACGATCCGGAGATCGGCATCGTAGTAGAGACCATGGGAGGCGTGGAGCCGGCATATACGTTTGTAAAGGCAATGCTTGAGGCTGGAAAGCAGGTTGCCACTTCCAATAAAAACCTGGTTGCAGCCAAGGGAGCGGAACTGATTAAAATTGCACGGGATCACAACGTGAACTTTCAGTTTGAGGCAAGTGTAGGCGGCGGAATTCCGATTATCCGTCCATTAAATAAATGTCTGACTGCCGATGAGATCGAAGAGATTACAGGTATCCTAAACGGAACCACAAACTACATGCTGACAAAAATGGCAGAGGAAGGTGCAGATTTCGATGAGGTACTGAAAGACGCACAGGAAAAGGGATATGCAGAGAAAGATCCTACTGCGGATATCGAAGGACATGATCCGTGCCGCAAGATTGCCATTTTAACTTCTCTGGTGTGTGGCCGGCAGGTAGATTTTGAGGATATTCACTGTGAGGGAATCACAAAGATCACAGCAGATGATTTTAAGTATGCAAAGGTTTTGAACCGTTCCATTAAGCTTCTTGCATCCAGCCGTAAAGTCGGAAACAGTTACAGTTGTATGGTTGCTCCTTTCATGCTCAGCGCAGAGCATCCTCTTTGCGGAGTAAACGGTGTGTTCAATGGAATCTTCGTACATGGAAATGTACTGGGCGATGCAATGTTCTACGGCAGCGGAGCAGGTAAGCTTCCGACAGCAAGTGCAGTAGTAGCAGATATCGTGGATATGACAAAGCACAAAAATACCAATATTTACATTGACTGGTCACCGGAAAAACTGACACTGGTAGATTACAAAGACAGTGTAAACAGTTTCTTTGTACGTACTTCTTCCGGTAAGGAAACAATCGAAAATGCATTTGGCAGTGTAGAATATGCAGATGCCGGAATTGCAGGAGAGATTGGATTTACTACAAAAGATATGACAGAGGCTGAATTTGAAAAAGCGGCAGCACAGATTGAAGTTCGAAACCGTATCCGTCTTGGATAATTTTCTGGAATGTATATTTCCGCCACGCTGTTTTGTATGCGACCGTCTGCTGGAAACGGCAGATATCCGCAGACAGCGAAATGTTCACGCAGCGTGCCGGAAAAAATTGTATCCCGTTGTGCAGCCGTACTGTTATCATTGCGGAAGCCCGCTTGCGGATACCGAAACAGAATATTGTCAGAATTGCAGAAAGCATCGTTCTTTTGTTGCAGAAGGACGATCGCTTTTTGTATATCGTGGGGCTGTGCAGAAATCCATGTACCGGTTTAAGTATGCAAACCGGAGGAGATATGCCCGTTTTCTGGCGGAGGAAGCCATGCAGCGCTGGGAAAACTGGATGCGGGAAAAAAGGATCGAAGCAATCGTTCCGGTACCGATGTATTCGAAAAAAGAACGGTATCGCGGATATAATCAGGCTGCGCTTTTTGGCAGGGCACTGTCAGAAAAAATGGATATTCCGTGTATTCCGCGTCTGATGATCCGGGTGAAAGATACACGGCCACAGAAAGAACTGAATGGCAGAGAAAGAGAAAATAATGTCAAAAATGCTTTTCAGAGTTCGGATAATGTAGTAAAATATAAGAGAATTCTGATTGTGGATGATATTTATACAACCGGATCTACAGTAGAAGCTGTAGCGGAGAGATTAAAAGAAGCGGGTGCGGAACAGGTTTATGTGCTGACTGCCTGCATTGGCAGAGGCTTTTAGGAGGGATACTATGGAAGTAAGAAATTGTAAAATGTGTGGCAGATTGTTTAATGTTTTGAACAATGAGCGTATCTGTCCGGCATGTCAGAAGAAATTGGAAGATAAATTTCATGAAGTCAAACAGTATCTCGAGGATCATCCGGGTGCTTCGGTAGAACAGACAGCAACGGATAATGATATATCAACCAAACAGATCCGGCAGTGGGTAAAGGAAGAAAGATTGATTCTTTCCTCGGCTACGGAAGCAGGGATTGTATGTGAAAAATGTGGCAAACCGATCCGCACGGGACGCTTTTGTGATAAATGCAAGGAAAATATGGCGAATGCATTTCAAAATGCATATCCGAAGAAAGAGGAGCCAAAGAAACAGGATACTATATCAGGCAGGGATCGGGATCGCATGAGATATTTAAAAAATGAATAACAATTGGCAAATAACCAGACCCCGGATATTTCCGGGGCTTTTTTCATGGAAACGGGCGATTGGAAAACAGACTTTGAAAAAAGAACTATCTATGGTATAATAGCTAATAATGCATCATTGTGTCCAAATTCCGGGATGCGTTCGAGACAGGAGTTATCTATGATCAGTGA